>Ga0214473_10000021_pt1 | contig 215335 bp, 187 predicted proteins | sample RVTome_7_FD_203509 | JGI IMG/M metagenome (GOLD analysis project Ga0214473, IMG submission 203509) | Soil microbial communities from uranium-contaminated site in the Upper Colorado River Basin, Wyoming, United States - RVT98D197 | ecosystem: Environmental > Terrestrial > Soil > Contaminated >...
TGAAGGTCGGCAACCATCCCTACTTGCGCGTGGATGGCCAGTTGGGGCCGCTCACCGATGTGCCCCGCGTGACGCCCGAGGAAATGCTCTCGATGGCGTTCAGCATGATGACCAACCGCCAGAAGCAGAAGTTCAAGGAAACGGCGGAGCTGGACATGGCCTACGGCGTGGCCGGGCTGGGCCGCTTCCGCGTCAACGTCTTTCAGCAGCGCGGCAACGTGGGCATGGTGCTGCGCGTGATCCCCACCAAGATTCGCTCGATTGAAGAGCTGGACCTGCCGCCGGTGTGCGACAAAATCTGCGAGGAGCAGCGCGGGCTGGTGCTGGTCACCGGCACCACCGGTTCGGGCAAGTCCACCACGCTGGCGGCCATGATTGACCGCATCAACTCGCAGCGCACCGACCACATCATCACCGTGGAAGACCCCATTGAGTTCCTGCACCGCGACAAAAAGGGCTTTGTGAACCAGCGCGAGGTCGAGGTGGACACGGCCAATTTCTCCACCGCATTGCGCGCCGCACTTCGCCAGGACCCCGACGTGATTCTGGTCGGCGAAATGCGCGACCTTGAAACCATCGGCACCGCCCTGCTCGCTGCCGAAACCGGCCACATGGTCTTTTCCACCTTGCACACTCTTGACGCAACGGAGACCATTCAGCGCATCATCGCCGTCTTCCCGCCGCCGGAGCAGAAGCAGATTCGCCTGCAACTCGCCGGTACGCTGAAGGCCGTGATCAGCCAGCGCCTGGTGCGCAAATCGGACGGCGTCGGCCGCGTGCCTGCCGTCGAGGTCATGATCAGTACCGGCTACATCCGCGATTGCATCATCAATCCGGACAAGACGCGCATGATCCGCGACGCCATCGCCGCCGGCACCAGCCAGTACGGCATGCAGACATTCGACCAGTCGCTGCACGACCTCTACACGCGGCAACGCATTACATACGAAGAAGCCTTGACGCGTGCGTCCAATCCGGACGAGTTCAAGCTGCGTATCCAGGGCATCCGCTCCACCGCCGACGCCGCCCGCGAAGAAATGGAAAAGGCGATGACGGATTTCGACCAGGGTAGTAAACGATAAGCTTTGCGTGCAGGAAGCAGAGAGTCTGCTCTGCTTCCTGCATCCTGCCTTCTTGCTTCTCAGCTTCCCTGCCTCTATGCTTGCAGCCTGATGCCGCGAGCCCCGCGAAAACTTCACACGGAAGAAGAACTGTACGAGTACGCGCTGAAAGCCCTGATGCGCCGGGCGCATTCCGTGTTTGAGATGCGCCGCGCGCTGGAGCGCCGCGCGGACGAAAAGCCGCTAGTGCAGCGTGTGCTTGCGCGGCTGAGGGAGCATCAATATCTCGACGACGCGCGCTACGCGAAGCAGTTTGTGCGCCAGCGCTCGGAAAACCGACGCCAGGGCCGCCACCGCATCGCTCGCGAATTGCGCGCGCGCGGCGTCCCCGACCGGCACATCGAGGAGGCGCTGGACGAAGTGCTGCGCGACGTGGACGCCGGAGCGCAGGTGCGCAAGCGCATCGAGCGTAAGCTGCGCAGCTTGCGCGGGCCGCTCGACGCGCGCAAGACGGCGTCGCTCTACGGCGCGCTGCTTCGCGCGGGCTTCGATTCCGACATCATTCGCCGCGAATTGCGCGCGGCCACCAAGCGTGAGGTCGCAGAACTGCCGGTAAACGAGGAATTCTAAACTACTGAGGAATCCAGCTAACTGCACTTTGTGCGCTGGTGTTCCTCTACTTCCTTCCCCTGCCCCGCCGCCGCGCCCCTTACTGCTATAATGTTTCGTTTTAGAAAGCAGTTCGACTGAGGGCAACTTGACCGGCCACGAGATCCGCCAGAAATTCATCGATTACTTCGCGCAGAACGACCTCTACCCCCACCGGCCGGTGCGCAGCTCGTCGCTTGTGCCGGTGAACGACCCCACGCTGCTGTTCACCAACGCGGGGATGAACCAGTTCAAGGACGTGTTCCTCGGCTTGGAGCAGCGCGACTACAAGCGCGCCGTCAGTTCGCAGAAATGCGTCCGCGCCGGCGGCAAGCATAACGACCTCGAAAACGTCGGTTTCACTAATCGCCATCACACTTTTTTCGAGATGCTCGGGAATTTTTCCTTCGGTGATTACTTCAAGAAGGAAGCTGTTGAATTCGCCTGGGAGCTGATTACTTCCGCTAAATGGTTTGGTATTCCAAAAGAAAAGCTCTTCGCCACGATTTTCAAAGGCGAGGAGAGCATTCCACGCGATTCGGAAGCGTACGACCACTGGGTGCGCGTCGGCGTGCCGAAGGACCGCATCTTCGAATTCGGCTCCAAGGAAAACTTCTGGGCCATGGGGGACACCGGCCCTTGCGGCCCGTGCAGCGAACTGCATTACGACATGGGCCCGGCCGCGTCCGACCAGGGCCACAAGGATTGCGCGTTCGGCTGCGAGTGCGGCCGCTACGTCGAGATTTGGAACTTGGTCTTCATGCAGTTCAACCGGGACACCGAGGGTAAGCTCACGCCGCTTCCCAAGCCCTGCGTGGATACGGGAGCCGGACTGGAACGGCTGGCCGCTGTCATGCTGAGTCTCGAGAACCCCAGCAAGGTGTCCAATTACGACACGGATTTGTTTCAACCTCTGATCGGACTTGCAGAACAGCTGACGAAAACCCAATACGGAGGTGGAGGCCGCAATGACGCATCACTGAGAATCATTGCGGATCACGCTCGCGCAACTGCCTTTCTAATCGCTGATGGGGTCCTCCCCTCAAACGAAGGCCGTGGATATGTGTTGCGAAAGATTATGAGACGCGCCCTCCGTCATGGGCATTTGTTGGGGTTCAAGGGGCCGCTCCTAACAGAAATGGTAGTTGCGGTTCAGAAGCTAATGAGCAGCCCCTATCCTGAGCTAACAGCAACCGGGGACGTAATCAGAACTGTATATGCAGAGGAACAACGATTCCGTCGCTCCCTAGAATTAGCGCTGGAAAAACTCGAGGACGATCTAGCTCCTCTCACTGCGTTCTTGAAGACCGCCTTTGAGAAAGAGGCGGTTTATGCAGGAGAGAAAGCTTTTAAGCTATACGATACTTATGGCCTTCCCCTGGACTTTATTGCTGACGCCTGTAGGGACCTTGGTATCTCATTCGACGAAATTGGATTCACGCGAGAGCTGGAAGCTCAGAGAGTTCGGGCTAGGGCTTCGTGGAAGGGCGTGCACAAGGAAACGGCCAGTCCGGTGTATGTCAAGCTCGCGGAAACTTTCCGCACGGAACCGGATTTTTACTTTGGCACGCATTCGCGTGACTGTCGCATTGAGGCCATCGTCACGAAGAATGGTCTTGTGAAGGAAATCCCGGCCGGCGCGGAAGCGGAAATTGTGCTCGACCGCACGGTCATCTACTCCGAATCCGGCGGGCAAATGGCGGACACCGGCGCGTTCTTCGACAACGACCAGACCATGGAAGTGGCCACGGTGCGCGGCGCGTATTACCCGGTGTCCGGCCTGATCGCGCATCGCATCGTTGCCAAGGAAAAACTTTGCGTGGGCGACCGCGTGGCGGTGGCGGCCGACGCGGCGCGCCGCGAGCACATCAAGCGCAATCACACCGGCACGCATCTGATGCACGCGGCGCTGCGCTATATTCTCGGCACGCACGTCAAACAGGCCGGCTCACTGGTTGCGCCGGACCATCTGCGCTTCGACTTCACGCATTTTGCCGGCGTGGACGCGGACGAGCTGCGCGAGATCGAGCAGCAAGTGAACGAGCAACTCCTCAGCAATCACGAAGTGGACACCGACATCATGAACATCGACGCCGCGCTGGCTTCGGGCGCGCTCGCGTTTTTCGGCGATCGCTATCCTGAGGCCAATGTGCGCGTGGTGACTATCGCGGACCCCGCGGCGGCCCGCGGCTTCTACAGCAAGGAGCTGTGCGGCGGCACTCACGTGCGCCGCGCGGGCGATATCGGCGTGTTCAAAATTGTCGGCGAACAATCGGTTGCGGCGGGAGTGCGCCGCGTGGAAGCCATCACCGGCGCGCGCGCGCTCGAGGCCTACCAGAAATCCGCAGCCATGCTGCAGAAACTCTCACAAGCGCTGAACGCCGGCGAGGATGAGTTACTGGCAGCGGTGGAGCGCATGACGCAAACCGCGAAGCAAATGGAAAAGCAGATTGACGGTCTGAAGAAAAAGGCCGCGCACTCCATGGTGGACGTACTTCTGGAACAGGCGCGCAGCATGAAAGACGTGCGCGTGCTGGCCGCGAAGCTCGACGAAATTGACCGCCTCAGCCTGCGCCAACTGGTGGACACGCTCCGGCAGAGGATGGGCTCCGGCGTGGTTGTGCTGGGGACGGTTGAAAACGGCAAAGTGGCGCTGATTGCCGGCGTCACCAAAGACCTGACGGCTCGCATTCAGGCGGGCAAAATCATCCAGGAAACAGCGAAGCTTGTAGGCGGCTCGGGCGGCGGCCGGCCGGACCTGGCCGAGGCTGGCGGTAAGGACACATCCGCCCTGCCCGGGGCTATGGAACAGGTTTACTCGATTGTGGAACGGATGCTATAATCGGTTTGCGCCAGAAACCCTGAACGGAGAAGAATGCACCTTTTCCGCGGCAGGTTTGATGTGTCTCGAAATCCGAGAGTAGGTCAGTTCTGCCTTCCCCCAAAACTGATGGTAACCCGTCTCTTCCAAAGCGTTGCCGTGTGTTGTGGCCTTCTGGCTGTGATGGCGAAGCCTGCCAACGGGCAGATCGCCATCTACGTCACGGAAAACGGCAAGCGCGTGTACGTGAACGCGGAACCCCCTGTTACGCGTCGCACCGCACCGGCCAGGCCAGCAGCGAAAACGGCAAAGTCTTCGCAGGCTGCGCCCTTTTCTGCGCCGCGCGCCCAGCAACTGCCTAAAGCGGAACTGGAGCGCATCGTGCAGGAAACGGCTGTGCGGCATCGCGTGGACCCGGCGCTAGTGCGGGCGGTCATCGAGGCCGAATCTGCCTGGAGGCCGGACGCAATTTCACGCAAGGGCGCGCAGGGGTTGATGCAATTGGGACCGGGGACGGCACAAGAACTGGGCGTAAGCGATACGTTTGATCCCGCGCAAAACGTGGACGGCGGGGTGCGGTACTTGCGCAAGCTTCTCGAACGGTATAACGGCGACCTCGATAAAGCCCTGGCGGCGTACAACGCCGGCCCGGGCGCCGTGGACCGCGCGCGAGGCGTGCCCAACTACCCCGAGACGCGCGCTTACGTTCGAAAAGTAACAGACACCTACTTTCAGCCGGGCTCCGCGCGTGCCTCGCAAGCGCTGGGGACGTCGCGTCCGATCTACAAGATCGTGGACGAACGGGGCCGGGTCATCTACGTCAACGAATGAGGAACCTAGAGAAGCGCGCTGCCAATCCGATCTGGCCCACTTGCCGCCGAATTCTGGCGTCCGTCATTCTTTTCTCTCTTTTTTCCCCCGTAGCCTTTGCGCAGAAACGGGCCGCCGCGCGCGCGCAGTATGAGAAGGCCGAAAAACAGCGCACGGCGCTGGAAGGCAAACCGCAAAAAGAACGCACGCTGAAAGAGTACTCGCAACTGGTGGCCGCTTACCGGCGCGTGTATCTCCTTTCGCCGCAGGCCGCGGAAGTTACCACTTCCCTGCAGGCGGTCGGCGAGCTGTACCAGGAGATGGGCCGGCTGTTCGATGCGAAGTATTTCCAATCCGCCGTGGACGCGTATCAGTTTCTATTGCACGAGTACCCCACCAGCCGCTTCCGCGGCGACGCACTCTTCACCATCGCACAGATCCAGCGGGAAGACCTCGACGACGCGAGCCTGGCGGAAAAAACATACGAGGAATTCCTGAAGCGCTACCCGCGCTCGTCCAAGGCGGGGCAGGTCAAAGCGGGCCTGGCTGAGATTGCCGCGGAGCGCGAGAAAGAAACGAAGCCTGCCGCAAGGGCGGCCCTGGCTGAGGAACGCGCTAACGAACGCAAAATGCCACAAGTGACGGGCATCCGCAGTTGGAATGCCGAGCACTACACGCGAATCGTCATCTCCATGGACAATGAGGTGAAGTACCAGGCGGCCCGCATTGCCAACCCGGACCGCATCTACTTCGATCTTTACAAAGCCAAACTGAATTCCACTCTGGCCGGTAAAACGCTGGAGGTGGAGAGCGGCTTCCTGAAAACCATGCGCGTGGCGCAAAACCAGTCGGGCGTGGTCCGCGTGGTGCTGGAAGTGGATAAAGTAAAAGACTATTCCGTCTTTCTGCTGCCGGACCCCTACCGAATGGTCGTGGATGTGTATGGCGAGCAATTCGCGGTGGCAAAGACGGAAGCGCCTAAGGCTGGAGCTCCTCCGGCGAAGTCCACCGCCAAGGCGGAGCCACCGCCAAAGCGCGATTCCTCTCGCGCCGCGGCGGCGAAGAAAGTGCCTGAGGAAGTTCCGGTAGCGAAAGCTACTGAGCTAGCGCCCGGCCCCAGTCCGAAGAAAGTGGTTGAGCCGGAGAAGCCCTCCAAGTCGCCCACCACTGCCGGTACAAAGGCAACGAAGGGCGGAAAGGCTGCTGATTCCCTTGCTGCTGCCAAGCCGCCGTCGCCCACGCGCAACGGGCAAATGGATATGACTCGAGTGCTAGGGCTGAAGATAGGGCGCATTGTGATTGATGCGGGCCACGGAGGTCACGATACTGGCACCGTCGGTCCTTCCGGACTGATGGAAAAGGATTTATGCCTCGACGTGGCCTTGCGGTTGGGCAAGATGGTGCAGGAGAAGCTGCCCGGCACAGAAGTGATTTATACGCGCGAGGACGACACGTTTGTCCCCCTGGAGAATCGCGCCCCAATCGCCAATCAGTCGAAGGCGGACCTGTTTCTTTCCATTCACGCCAATTCCAGCCGGGACAAGAGCGCCCGCGGCATCGAAACGTATTATTTGAATTTCGCCGCATCCGACGACGCGCTGGAAGTGGCCGCCCGAGAAAACGCGCTCTCGCAGGGATCCATCCACGAGTTGCAGGATTACCTCAAGAAGATCGCCAAGAACGAGAAGCTCGAAGAATCACGCGAGTTCGCCCTGGAAATCCAGGAACATTTGTCCAAACGACTTCAAAAAGTGAGCCGGCACAACAAGAATCGGGGCGTGAAGAAAGCGCCTTTTGTGGTTCTCATCGGCGCGAACATGCCCTCGGTGCTTGCCGAGATCTCCTTCATCAGCAATCCCACGGACGAAACCCTTTTGAAAAAGGGTGATCACCGCAACAAAGTGGTGGAAGGGCTCTATCACGGAATCGAGAAGTACCTCCAAAATCTCAATAGCCTGAGCTTCAATGCCACGAAGACCGAAGTCCTCCGTTAGCAGGATTGCCGCCGGCTGGGAACTCAAAGTAATATAGACGCGTCTAATCAGAGAGCGTTATGCGGAACCGTTTGCTCAAATTCGCAGTCCTGCTGGCCTCGCTCAGCGGGGCGGCCGCGCTGGCCGCGTCGCAGGAACTGCTGCCGGCCACTTTAGGTGATTGGGCTTCGACGCGGAGCCTCATCGTTGGCCCGCGGGAAATCGAAAAGCTCGCCGGAGAAGATGCCGCGCTGCTGCTGGAGTACGGCGTGACCGGCGCCGAGCATCGCACTTATGGACGTGGCGGGCTTTCCGTCGAAGTGACCGTGTTCATCTTCGCTGACTCGACTACTGCCTACGGAGCCTTCTCGTTCTTGCGGGCGAGCACGGAAGCTCAGCGCCGAAGCGCAGAACGGGAGCTTTTGGGGAATCTCATCTTGGAGATTTCCGGCAATGGCCTGAAAACCGCGCGCGAGCCGCTGAAGGCTCTCCGGAAGCAACTTTTGAATTGGTCCGACGGCGCGCCGTATCCCCTGCTGGCGCAGTATCTGCCAACGGAAGGGTTGCTGCGCGGGTCCGAGCGCTATCTGCTGTCTGCGGCATCCCTGGCGCGCGTGCTGCCCATTGAGCAAAGCGATTGGGTCAGCTTCCACTTCGGAGCGGAAGCCATGCTGGCCCGCTACCGCACGAATGGCAGCGAGACTTCGCTGCTGCTTATTTCCTATCCCACGCCGCAGTCGGCGCAGCTCAAGCAAGCGGAGCTGGGGCGCTGGTTCAATGTGAACAACGCGGAGGCTTCGCCGACCAACCGGCCGGTGGTCTACGTGCGTCGGATTCTCTCCGTACTGGCCTTCGCGGTAAATGCAAATTCCCAGCCGACGGCGCAATCGCTGCTCAACCAAGTCCACTACCAGCCGAACTTCAGTTGGAACGAGCCCGGTCATGTGGCTACGGACACGCCCATGCTGGTATCGATTTACGGCATTCTGATCGGGACGATTTTTTTGCTGGGGTTTACCCTCGTCGCTGGAATTTCGTTCGGCGGCGTACGCATCGTAACCAAGTACTTTTTCCCCGGAAAGGTATTTGACCGCGCGGAAACCATGCAAATCCTGCAATTGGGCCTTAGCAGTAAGCCCATAGAAGCAAAGGATTTCTACTAGCCTCCAAAAGCCTCAAGCGCATTTTGAGGATTCCATCTTTTCAACAACTGCTTGCACGGTGGGCTGTAATCAATTGAAAACAGGCATGTTGGAGTGCGGGCTTTTCCTGAGGTTTGGCACTTGACTTCGCGCGCGCCGCTCTCTTAGACTCGCGCTGAGGAAAAGAGTTCTGGGCCTCCGCGCATGGCTCTGGAACGATTCTCCCCTCTGAGAAGCCCATCCTGCATTGCGGGGTGGGCTTTTCATTTGGGGAAAAACAGCGCCAGATGGCCACACACTTCCGCGCGAATGAAACTGCCAGAGCATAAAACTGGAGCCGAGGACCGGGATCGAACCGGTGACCTGCCGATTACGAATCGGCTGCTCTACCAGCTGAGCTACCTCGGCTCGAGGTAAATTCACTGTAGCATTCAGCCGGAAAAACTGTCAAACCGCGAAGCTGCAACGTTCTTCATCCGTCATCGGCGCGGAAACGGGAACATGCCCCAAGCAAGGGCCAGAGCGATCAGAAGAAACGCCAGGAATGACCAGACGGCGTATTTCACGCGTTCGCGCGCCGACTGCTTGCTGAGGAAAGCGAAGGCAATGGAAATCACCAGCGCGAACAGCAGCATGGCCGGAAAGTGGGCGAGGCGCATAAGCAGTTGTTCTCCTCACTCTTTCCGGCCGCTGGCAATATCCACGGCGTCCAATACGCAGAGCAGGTTCAGCACGCCGGCGGCGGCAAAAAAACGCGTGCCGTAGTCGCCCGCGGCGCGGGAAACGTCCGGCGGGGCGCTGGCCAGTTGTTGCGCCGCGAAGTAGTAGGCACCGGCACCTACATTAGAAAGGAAGCCCAGCAACTCGAAGGCGTCGTTGGCTTGCGGAGAAAAAACGTACCCGCGTAGCGACAACCCCAGCAGGGCAAAGGTGCTCACTCCCAGAAAAAAAACGATGGCCCTCCACCAGCGCCGCAAAATCAAATGACCCAGCCCGGGCACGGCCCACGCCGCCACGGCCACCAGAAATGTGAGCGCCGGATGGAGAGCCGGCGGGGTCTTCGCGCTTTCCTCGGACACATTCACCTAGGCGAGAATCGGAATCACTTCGTTCTGGATAGCGCCGGTCACGCGCGCCTGGCGGTCCGCGACGTACACGTTGACTTCCGAGCGCACGCCGAATTCGGGCATGTAGATGCCCGGTTCCACGGAAAAACAGGTGTGCGGCACGATGCTGCGGTCGTCCATCGTCTCCAGGCCGTCCATGTTGGCGCCATTGCCGTGGACATTGATGCCGATATTGTGGCCGGTGCGGTGGACGAAGTATTTTCCATAGCCGGCTTTGCGGATGACGTCTCGGGCGGCCTTATCCACCTGCCAACCCTGGATGCGGCGGCCGTCCTTGACCGAGTCCAGTACAAAATTGACCGCGGAATCGCGGGCGCCCTTCACGATATTGAAAATCTTCTCGTACTTCTCGGGCACCTTGCTGCCCAGGTAGCCCACCCATGTGATGTCGTAGTAGACGCTGTCCGGCGCGCGCGTCTTGGCCCACATATCTATCAGCAAAAAGTCGCCCGCCTGGATGGGCCGGCTGGCCCCGGCCTTCGGCCCGTAGTGCGGATCGCCGGAGTTTGGTCCGACAGCCACAATCGGCTCGTCTTCCGCCATCAGCAGGTTGGACTTGAACTGCTCAATAATCCACTGCTGAAGGGCATATTCGGTGAGCGGCTTGCGTTGGATCACATAAGAGCCGGCTTGTCCGAAGGCCTGCTGGATGATTCCGTCGATCACGCGGCCCGCCTGGAGATGCGATTGCAGTTGGTCGGGAGTCCAGCGGGCTTCAAACTTCTGCACCAGTTCGGCGGAGGTCACCACCGTTTTCTTGTAGCTGCGCACCAGCTCCACGGTGCCCGCGTCCACCATGGAGACGTACGGTATCCGGTTATTCGGGGAATACTGCATGGCCAGCTTCTTGCTGCGGCCCAGCAGCTTGGCCAGCCCTTTGGTGAGCTCTTCCTTGCCGGCATAGAGGATCTTTTCGCCGGGCAGCGAGTCCAGCATGGCGGACTCGATGCGGTGCACCAGCTTGCGCGGCTCGCCCTTGGCCGGAATCAGATAGAACCAGCGGCGCGTGGCCATGCCCGCGGCCAGTCCCAGTACGCGGGAGGCGATCGGGTCGCGGTGGTGGAAGTCGTAGAACAGCCAGCCGTCAATCTTGCCGGCGCGGAGCTCGTTCTGGATGGCTTTGATGTCGGGCATAAGGACAGTCGTCAGTGATCAGTCGTCAGTGATCAGTGCCTTCCTTCGCTAGGTTGCGAATCCGCTCGGCCGTGACGCCGCGGACTTCCACGCGCTTGTTGCGGCTGCGTTCGCCGGCGAGGATTCTAACAGCCGAACGCGGGATGTTCAATTGCTCCGCGAGAAAAACGCGGAGGGCGGCGTTGGCCTTGTCGTCCACCGGCGGCGCGGTCAGGCGGACCTTCAGCGCGCCTTGCCATGCGCCCGCCACAGCGTCGCGGCTGGCGCGCGGCTGGACGCGGACCGCGAAGATGGAGGAGTCGGCGTTTTCGATGACGTCAATCAAGTGAATCCCTATCCATCATGCCACTCGAATGTCGAATCCCACAACGACGGATCGGGGAGCGAACGCCAAGTGGAGTGGCAACCGAACAAGTTGCGGCGGTGTCGAAAGTAACAGAGAATGAGCGGAACACGCCGCCCAGGAGGCTTCATGAAATCCGCCGTCGATGCGTTGCGGCCCACGCATAGCCACTCCTTTGTCTGGCTATTGATCGCGGTTCTCTTCATCACAGTTTTTGTGCTTCCGGGACGAAGTTGGGCGCATGCGCAGACGACGGAAGACTTCGAGACGCTGCGCCAGCGCGCGCAGCAGCTCTATGAAGAGCACCGGCTTGTTGAGGCCATGCCGCTCTTTGAAAAGCTGGTGGCAATGAAGCCGGAGAACTCCCTTTACCACGAGCGGCTGGGCTTCTGCATCCTCGGTTATGCGGGAACGCTGACCGACAGGGAGGCCGAGCGGAAGCAGCGCTTGCGCGCCCGTCTGGAATTGCTTCGGTCAAAGGAATTGGGCGGCAAGAGCAACCTGCTTCTGGTCCTGCTCGAGGGCCTGCCGGAAGACGGCGGCCGAAGTGAATTTTCCAGCCGCAAGGAAGTGGATGAAGCGATTCGCGATGGCGAAGCAGCGTTTGGCCGCGGCGATATGGACGCGGCGGCGAAGGCGTACCGCCAGGCGCTCGTACTCGACCCGAAGAGCTATGAAGCGGCGCTGTTTCTTGGCGACGTATATTACAAGCAGAAGAAATGGGACGCGGCCGGCGAATGGTTTGCGGTGGCCGTGCAGATTAATCCTGACATTGAGACAGCGCATCGCTACTGGGGCGACGCGCTGGTGAGTGCTGGGAAAATGGCTGAGGCACGGGCTCGTTTTATTGAGGGGGTGATTGCAGCGCCGTACGCCCGGACAAGCTGGGTGGGCATCGTCCAGTGGGCGCAGCGGCAAAACCTAACACTGACGCACCCGCGCATCGAATCGCCCAACGCGACGAAGGATGAGAAGGGCCAATCAAACATCATCATCGATTCCGCTAGCTTGAACGCCAAAGACGGCCGGCAGCACTGGATGCTGTACGAGATGTCGCGGCAAGCGTGGAAGCTGGCGACATTCAAGGAAAAGTTTCCAAGCGAGAAGGAATACCGTCACACCTTGCAGGAGGAAGCGGAATCGCTGGAGCTGGTAGCGCAGTTGGTGGCCGAAGATGTAAAGCAGAAAAAGATTAAGAAGCTGGACCCTTCCCTCGCGAGCTTGCTCAAACTGCGCGAAGCCGGACTCATTGAGGCATTTGTGCTGCTGGCACGGCCTGATCAGGGAATTGCGAGAGACTACGAAGCCTACCGAAAAGAAAACCGCGAAAAGCTGCGAAAATATCTGGACGAGTGGGTCGTGCCGAAAACGAGCTAGTTCGGCTTACCTCGTATTCGAAAACAAAATCAGTCGGCGGCGCGTTCGCCGAAGAGGGCGCTGCCGAGGCGCACTTGCGTGGCGCCTTCTTCGATGGCCACTTCGAAGTCGTGGGACATGCCCATGGATAGGACAGGGATCAGGGGTCGGGGGTCAGGGGTCAGGGAAAGACCGGCGATGGATGCAATATGAAGTCGTAGCGAGTCACGGAGGTCGCGAAGACGGCGGAAGTAGGGGCGGACGTCTTCGGGATTGTTGAGGAGCGGCGGGATGGTCATCAGGCCGCGGAGTTCGAGGTGCGGCATCGGCAGGATGGCTTCGGCCAAAGCGGGCAATTCGTCGGGATGCACACCGGATTTGGCGAGTTCGGGAGCGAGACGGACTTCGATGAGGATGGGCATGCGAGCAGCAAGTTGGGGCGCGCGCATGTCCGCGTTCTCGTGCGGGCGGACACGCAGGTCCGCCCCTACAGAAGGATTACTTTCGCCGACGGCGCGGTCGAGTTTCTGGGCAAGCGAGAGGCTGTCCACGGAATCAATGGCGTGAAACAAGCTGGCGGCGCGGCGGGCTTTGTTGCTTTGCAGGTGGCCGATGAGGTGCCATGTGGCGTCGAGATCGGCGAGCTGCGAAAACTTCCCTTCCCACTCCTTCACGCGATTCTCGCCGAAATGGCGGACGCCGGCGGCATAGGCCTCGCGGATGTGCTCCGCTGAAAACGTTTTCGAGACCGCGACAAGGGTTACCTCATCGGGATTTCTACCCACGCGCACGGCGGCGCAGGCGATGCGTACGTGAACCGCGGCGAGGTTTTCCGGGATGCTCACGCGAATAGTTTAAGAGGCGGAGAGGCGAAGAGTCAAAAAAGAAGGGTGTTGGGTGTGGGGTTTAGGGTGTAGAAAGCGAGGAGCACGCAATCATGCACAGACGTAGTTCGGTTGCCGTTCGGAAAGAGTCGGGCTAAACTGAAGAGTAGTCACGCAGAAACCGCAGCGGACGAGGAATGACTGCCCACAATAACTTTTTGGCCATTGAAGGGATCGACGGCGCTGGAAAGCGCACACAGATTGACCTCCTTTGCGGGATGTTGCGGAAGCGCGGCGTGGCGTTCACGCGATTCAGCTTTCCCCGATACACCTCGTTTTATGGACGGATGGTGGGACGCTTCTTGAACGGCGATTTCGGCCGGCTGGCCGACGTGGATGCGCATTTTTCCGCGCTGCTCTATGCCGGCGATCGCCTGGAAGCGAAGCGAGAGTTGGAGCGTGCGCTCCAGAGCGGCCGCATGGTGGTGGCCGACCGCTATGCGGCGTCGAACCTGGCGCACCAGGGCGCGCGCGTCCCGCCGAAGCAGCAGAGCGCCTTCCTGAAATGGCTGCTGGAACTTGAATACAAGGTCCACGGAATTCCGCGGGAAGGATTAATCATATTGCTGCGCGTGCCGGCGGCCCAGGCACAACGCTTGGTGGAGCGCAAGGCGCAGCGCGGCTACACCCGTAAGAAAAAAGACATCCAAGAGGCCGATCTGAAGCACTTAAAAGAAGCCGCCAAGGTGTACGACCGCCTGGCGCAAGGGCCGCGCTGGATCACAGTGGAGTGTTTTGACAAAGGGGCAGGAAAGCTGCGGCTACCAGAAGAAATTCACCTGGATGTGGTAAAGAAAATCGAAGCGCGCGCGGGATTTCTGCTGCGGCGTAGACGGCGATAAAGAGACACGCATGGGTTTCGCGGATTTTCTCGGCAACGAAAACATCCTCACCGCGCTGCGCGGCATGCTGCGCGCGGGACGCGTGCCCAACGCCCTGCTCTTCGCCGGGCCGCGGGGCGTGGGCAAGTACACGCTGGCGCGGATGTTTGCGCAGGCCGCGAATTGCGAGCGCCTTCCCGACGATTTCTGCGGCGAGTGCGCGCCGTGCCGGAGCATCGCGCAACTGGCGGACACCCAGCCGCTCATCGAACGCGGATTGGCCGAGCGCGGGGAAAGTCCGGACACGGCCGCCATCGAACGCATGCCTCTGCTGCTGCAAACGCATCCCGACGTTTGCGTGATCGTGCCCGACCCGGTGCGGTTGCGCACGCCGGTGGCGCGACCGGTGATCCGCATGGGGCAACTGCGCGCAGTGCAGCGCGCGGCGTACTTCCGCCCGGCCGGGCGGCGGCGCGTGTTCATCCTTGACGGCGCGGAAACCATGCGCTGGGACAACGCCAATATTTTCCTGAAAATCCTGGAGGAGCCACCGGAAAGCGCCACGCTGATCCTGCTGGCGTCCAGCGCGGACCTGCTGCTGCGCACGATTCAGTCACGCTGCCTGCGCTTTTACTTTGCCCCACTGCCCATCGAGCAAGTGGAAGGATTCCTGAAGCGCCGCGCAGACTTGAAGCCGGCCCAGCGAAAACTGGTGGCGCAGCTTTCGCAGGGAAGTATCGGCACCGCGCTGGAGATGGACCTGGAGGAGTCGGCCCGGCTGCGCCGCGACGTGCTGCGCGTGGTCGAGCTGGGCGCGGCGGGCAAGCCGGCCGGAAAGCTTTTTGCCATGACCGCGCAGCTCGCCAAATCGGAAAAGGTGCCGTTTGAAAACATCCTCGACTTGTTCTATAGTTTACTTACGGACCTGCTTGAGTTGTCCTGCGACGCCAAGAACTCCGTTCTGCGGAATCCGGACCTCCGGCGGGAATTAGAGGCACTCAGCGCGAAGGCCACGCTCGATTGGGTGAGCCAAGCGACCAGCCGATTGGACCAACTGCACGGCCGGTTGAGACGCAACGTCAACCGCCAGTTGGGTCTTGAGAATGTAGCCGTATCACTAGCCGGCCGCTGAGCCCGCCAGCAGGCCCACATCAAAGAGCTGACGCCTGGGGAGGGTTTCATGCATCCAAGAAAAGAGCATCGCAATGATCCCGGGGGAATTATGGAGAAGGAGCACGTGATGGTGAATCGAAAGTTGATTCGTCCGTCGCTGACGGACGTGAAGGAGCAGTTCACCGCCCGGCCGCAGGCCGCCCAGCAGGCACAGCCGCGCAAGAAACCGACACCGCCGGAACAAACCTTCGCGGAAAATTTCTACTATGTGAAGCAAATGCAGTCGCGCATTCCCGTTGCCGTGGTCCTCACCGACGGCGAGGTGCTGAAAGGCACGGTGGAGTGGTACGACAAGGATTGCATCAAGCTCACCCGCAACGGCAGCCCGAACCTGCTCATTTACAAGCACTGCATCAAGTATCTGTTCAAGGACTGCGAAGAGGCTGCGCACGGCGGATCGAACGGGCAGTAGTAAGAGGGGGCAGGGATCAGGGGTCTGGGGTCAGGGTAAAAACCTGGAGGACATTTCCAAGCTTGCGCGTGGCATTCGTTTGGGTGCTGGCTAACTCTTTCTTTCGCGGCTTCCAATGGAAAACGTGAGCAGGGCTTTGGCAACCAGAAGGCCCGAGGTGTCGCGGACATCGCATTCCGCGACGGCGGTGGTGCGCCCTTTGCGAAGCACGCGCGCCTCGGCCAGGATGGTTCCCTTCTCCACCGGCTCGAGATAATTAATCTTCATTTCAATCGTGGCGAGGCGCGTCCCGCGCGGCAGGAGCATGTAGCAGGCCACGCCCGCCGCGGTGTCCGCGAGCGCCGCGAGGATGCCGCCGTGCACCACGCCGTGCACCTGGCGGTGCTTGGGGCGCACACGCATGAGAATGACTGCGCGGCCCGGCTCCGCGGATTCCAAATGAAAGCCAAACAGCCTGCCGGAATTGCTGTCGCGAATGCGGCGAGCAAATTCGCTCTCCGCCAAGCGCGCGAGTTTGGAAAGTTGAGTGCGCATGTCAGTACGCCGTCAAGCCGCCGTCGAGAGGAAGGGCGGCGCCGGTGACAAACGAAGATTCGTCGGAAGCCAAATAGACAGCCAGGTGGGCCACGTCTTCCGGCTTGCCCAGTCGGCCAAGAGGAAGCATGTCGCGCCGCGACTGGCGCGCGGCTTCCGGATCGGGCTGCGCGGAGAAAAGTCCTTCCACCAGTTCGGTTTCCACAATCGTGGGGCAGATACAGTTCACGCGAATGTACTCATGCGCGTGGTCGAGCGCCATGGCTTTGGTTAAGGCGATGACGCCGCCTTTCGATGCCGTGTACGCCGCGCGGTTCTTCATGGCCACCAGCCCAAGCACCGACGCAATATTGACGATGGAACCGCCGCCCGCGAGGCGCAATTCCGGCAAAGCCGCCTTTGACACGAGGTAAGTTCCCTTCAGGTTTACGGCCATGATGTGGTCCCACTCCGCTTCGGACGTAGTGTCGATGGTTGCCACGAGCAATGCCCCGGCATTGTTTACCACGATGTGAAGTCCGCGAAAATGTTTCGCGGCGGTTTCCAAGGCGTGCTGGACGCTTCCGCCGGTTGTCACGTCACATTCGACTGCCAGCGCCTCCGCGCCGGACCTGGCAATTTCGGTAGCAACGTCATGGAGCGGCCCGGGACGTCGTCCGGCGACCGCCACGCGCGCGCCTTCCCGGGCAAACGCCAGCGCACAGGCCCGGCCGATGCCGGTGCCGCCACCGGTGATCAAGGCCACTTTGTTGGCAAGTCGCAGCACCCGAAGCCCCACCTCGTGCGTCCAATGGAGACGAGCGAATGTAGCACCCGCTCCGGCCGGACAGCAAGGCAGCTTGCGGCGAGCCGCTCGCGAAGGGTAGAGTCGGTACGATGAAAATTGGCATCACTTGTTATCCGACGTACGGCGGCTCCGGAGTTGTCGCCACCGAGCTGGGCATGGAGCTGGCTGCGCGCGGGCACGAAGTCCATTTCATCAGCTACGCCCCGCCGTTTCGCCTGGACACATCGAGTGACCACATCTATTTCCATGAAGTCGAAGTGGCCACGTACCCTCTGTTCGACCATCCACCGTACGCGCTGGCCCTGGCCGTCAAGATGGGCGAAGTGGCGGAAGCGGCGCAGCTCGACCTGCTGCATGTGCATTACGCCATTCCTCACTCGGTGAGCGCGCTGCTGGCGCGGTCCATGGCTACTTCGCGCAATGCGAAGCTGCCGTTCATCACCACGCTGCATGGGACGGACATCACGCTGGTCGGCGCGGACCGCAGCTACCTGCCGATTACGCGCTTCTCGATCGAACAGAGCGACGGAGTCACTACCATCTCGTCGTATCTGAAGGAGCGCACGCAGCGGGAATTCGATATCAAGCGGCCCATCGAAGTGATCCCCAACTTTGTCAATTGCGAAGTCTATCGCCGCCACGATATGCCGGAGCTGCGCGCCGAATGGGCGCCGGATGGCGAGCCCATTCTGATGCACCTTTCCAATTTCCGCCCGGTGAAGTGCGTGACCGACGTGGTGGAGATTTTTGCGCTGGTGCGCGAAAAAATGCCCGCCAAGCTGGTGCTCATCGGCGACGGCCCCGACCGTGGCGCGGCGGAATGGCTGGTGCGGCAGAAGGGCCTGGCGTGCGATGTGCACTTTCTCGGCAAACAGGACCGCGTTTACGACAAGCTCTCTCAGGCGGACTTGTTTCTGCTGCCGAGCGACTTAGAATCGTTTGGATTGGCGGCGCTGGAGGCCATGGCCTGCGAGGTGCCGGTGATTGCCTCGCGCGTCGGTGGGCTGCCGGAGGTGGTCAAGCACGGCGCGGACGGTTACCTGGTGCAGCCACGCGACGTGGCGGCGGCCGGCAAGCACGCGATTGAAATCCTTTCGCGCAGCGACCGCGGCCGGGAAATGGGTAAGAAAGCTCGCGAAAACGCCACGTGGGAATTCTGCGCCAGCAAGATCATTCCGCTCTACGAGGGCTATTACAATCGCGTGCTGGCCGGCGAGGCCGCGGCAAAATCATAGAGAATCTTCCCCGTCTTTTTCTCCCTGCTTGACAACTCTTCCCTGCCGATAGACGATTCCCCCGCCGAAGATGAAATTCAAAATACGATTACTGCTGACCCTCCTGCTCATCGCAGCCGTCTGCGCCATCGGCGCCATCGGGTTTCACATTATCGAAGGCTGGCCCTGGTTCGACGGCCTATACATGACGGTCATTACGATGACTACGGTCGGTTATGGGGAGATCAGAACTCTCTCTCATGAAGGAAGGATATTCAATATTTTCCTGATTCTGTCGTCGGTGACGGCAGGTGGATTCTTGCTGGCGATTGCGACGCAGGCGCTGTTAGAATTCGAGCTCGGCTCGTACATGGGAAGGCGGCGCTTGGAAAAAGAGATCGAGAAATTGAAAGGGCATTACATCATCTGCGGCGCGGGGCGCGTGGGCCGCACCGTGGCCCGCGAATTCCGCACGCACAAGATTCCCTGCCTGATTATCGAGATCGATGCGCAGCGCGCCGATTGGGCCATCAAGGAAGGCATCCCGGTGCTCATCGGAAGCGGCGCAACCGAGGACTCGCTAAAGCAGGCGCGCATCGATCAGGCCAAAGGGCTGGTGGCCGCGGTGACTTCGGACGCGGACAACCTGTACATCGTGCTGACGGCCAGCGGCATGCGCCCGGACCTGCCCATCATTGCGCGTGCCAGCGAAGAAGAAGCCATCCCCAAGCTGCGACGCGCCGGCGCCACGCAAGTCCTTTCGCCCTACCAGTTCATCGGCCACCGCATTGTGCAGCTTGTTTTGCGGCCGCATGTGCTCGACTTTATCGACAGCGCGTTCGGCAGCCAGCGCATGGATATTCAGATTGAAGAAATCCGCATCCCCGACAACTCGAATCTGGCCGGCAAGACGCTGGAAGGCGCGGAAATCCGAAAGAAAACGGGCGTGATGGTCGTCGCACTGAAAAAAATTGACGGCTCCATGACCTTCAGCCCCGCACCCGAGGAAATTCTCTGCGCCGGCGATCACTTGATCGCCATCGGCAGCGCCGGCGACCTAGAAAAGCTAGAGACACTGGCAGGGATGTAGCGCCTTCCTCAGCCTCTGTGCCCACTCAAAGAAAAACGAAAGAGCTAATGGGTTGGGTGTTCTTCCAGACCGGGTGCCCTCATTGAGCGAACAGGCACGCGCCTGCAGATGAAAACTGTCAGGACGACGCCGACGGCTCCCAAAGCAAACAACAATCCGCTGAGCGCTTGCTGCAACATACCTGTGATTTGAAATAGCGCCGGGCCCGCGAATTCGCTGGACAAACGGTAGTCCAGAGCGCACCAGAGGGGTACTAACACAATGATCACCGCAGAAAACACACGCCAGAAATATGCACGCTCCTGCGTGCCGCAGAGGTCAAATAGAATCGCGTGAAGCGCCCGTCGAAGATAGAGCACCACTCCGAAAGAAACCAGGAGCGTGGTTCCGATTCCTGCCGAGAAAACCGCACTCAATGACATGGGGTACCTCCTTCTTCGTTGCAAGGACTTCCGGTTGCGGTTCGAGCAAATGCGACACAATGCCTGTGCGTGGCAAACCAGCGGTAGGCAGCGCGGAAGAGGTCGCGCGGGGAGGGGACTTGCGCCAGCGCGTAGAGCGGCCAAGCCCACCAGATGTGGCGCGCGACGTAAATGAGTGCGTCGGCGCCGCCGAGAACTTCGCCATGTGCTGCTCGCACGCGGAGTTCGCGGAGCAATTCCTCGCGTGATAACCCGAGAACGATTCCTACCCAGGGCTCTTTCATTGCCGCGCAGTGGAAGCCGCGGCGCAGCAACGTAGGCTCGAGCCAGCGCGCCAGCGAGGAGCAGAAAGAGCAGTCCGCGTCGTAGAAAACCCAGCCGCGGTGCGTGTGGATCTTTGTTTGGCCGTCCGAGAAGAGAGCGTTCATGGCAATCCTCCGCTTCCCTGCTTGAGGCGATGCGCTTCAAGCGCCCTTGAAGGAAATCAGCTTGCCGATTTTCCCGCGCATTTTGGCCACGCCGCGAAGCGCGCCGGAAGGCATGCGGCGCAGCTCGTCGTAAAACGCGGCGGTAGTGTCGAGGAATTCGAGCATAGCCGCGAGGCGTTCGTGAGTGTGCGTGTCGGCCTGCGCGCCCTTTGACGATTCGGCCACCAGGCCGCGGAGCAGCGCGAGCGTGGGGTCGATTTCGCGGCGCTTGCGCTCCTCGAGGATGATGCGAAACATTTCCCAGACGTCGCGCATGGATTCAAAGTGGTCGCGGCGGTCGCCCAGCGCGTGCACCACGCGCACGATGCCCCAGGCCTGCAACTCGCGCAGGCTGGTGCTCACGTTGGAGCGGGCCACGCCCAGCGTGGAGGCGAGCTCCTCCGCGGGCAGCGGTTCGGGGGAAAGATAAAGCAGGGCGTGGATCTGCGCCACGGTGCGGTTGATGCCCCAGCGGGTGCCCATTTCGCCCCAGTGGAGGATGAACTTCTGCTGGACGGGGGTCAGGCGCATGGTCATTTCTCCTGTTTCTGTCATTACAGAAATTACAGTAATTCGAGCCCGCTGTCAAGTGCTTTTTTCGCCGCAAGAATTCCCCCTTAGCCCGTTCGTACCAGTGACACCCGCTTCTCCGGCCGTTACTCTGCCCGGAAGCTGAGGGAGTTCCATGAACAAGCAACCTGAGGGCCCCGGGACCGGGGCCCCGACTGCGCCGGAGCGGCAGATTTCGCGACCCATCGTGCTTGCCGCGCTGGCGATTGCCCTGGTGATTCTTGCGGCGCTGCGTCCGGCGACCATCCGCGCCGCATGGGAAGAGTTCGAGCGCGTGGTGCTGCTGAAGAGCGAGCCGCTGTCCGCTTCCCCGCCCCGCTTGTCCGAGCACATCATCGAAGAACTGGCCAGCCTACCGGCGCAAAAGCAGGCGGAAATACTGGTGCAGCGCAGTGTGAACCACTACGCCGGCGCCATCGAAATGCTGGGCGAGCGCGTGGACGGCTGGCGCGGGCAACTCAAGCTTACGCCGGAGTTCAACGGGGTGCTGAACGCCGCGATCAATTCAAACGATTTGCGCGTGCGTGCCGCCGCGCTGGAAGTTTTTCTCGCGGCGTACAACGTGGAAAAAACGGAAGCTGCTGCCAACCGGCTGATCATTCGCATTCAGGACGAGCCGGACGCGCGGCCGTGGGCGCTCTGGATGCTTGGCGCGCTGGGCAACCGCGGCGTGGAGCCGGAGCGCGTATTCAGCACGCTGCTCGATTACATGAAAGATCCGTCGGAAGAAACGCGCGTGTGGGCCGTCGAAGGGCTGGCCCTGCTCGGCAGTGAAAACACGATTCGGCCGCTGCTCGATACATTTCGCAGCGATCCCTCCATGCGCGTGCGCGAACGCGCCGCGTGCAGCCTGGCGCAATCGGGCATGCTCACGAAGGATCTGCGCTTGACCGCTGTGCCGGAGATGATTCAGATGGCCGAGGACCCGTCCGTGGACTCGACCACGCGGACTTGGGTCTATCAGGCGCTGCGCGACATTACCGGCGCATCGGTGCCGGGCGATCCCGCGGCGTGGCGCAGATGGTGGGATGAAAACGGGCGGCGCTAAACTCGCCTAAAGCCTGGCGAGAAATTCCTGAAAATCTCTTACGCGGGGCGGCTTCTTGCCCTTCCCTGCGGCAATGGAAAAGCCTTCCGCGCGGAGGCGGCGTGCCTGGGCCGGCGGGCCGCCGGGGAATTTTTCATTGAGGCTGCCGTCGTCGCGCACCACGCGCCAATACGGCGTGATGCGCGCCTTCCCAGCGCGGCGATCTTCTTCGGCCGTTTCGGCGACGATGCGCACAAAAATGCCCGTGGTCAGTGGGCAGGTGTGGTTCACCTTGTATTTGCGTGCGAGGCGCACACGAAGCTGCGTCTGCGTGACGAGCTTGCCCGTGCGCACGGAGCGGATCAGAGCATCCACGTCTAGGGGGAGAGCGATGACCATCGTGCCCGTCCCGAAGCGCTTTTGCCATTTCGCAGGGACACGGACAATTTTCGGAAGGTCCACGTTGGGCTTTTCAAGTTTCAGTCGCCAAGGAGTACGTGATTTGAATTTGCTGGACATTGGCTTAGTCCCCTTGTTGATACCAAACAAATCTTTTGCCATTCCAATAGATCAAACCGCTTGCTGATTCCTGCCTTTCGGCGAGAATTGCTTCTCCTAAGAGTTTCGGAGGCGGGCCCTCTCCGACACCTTGTTCCACACTGCGTTTCCCGTACACTTGCCATGCATTCATCCAACTGAGATCGTCGTCCCAGACAAACTTCGAACCAGCGCCGAGCACCGCAACGCGCGGCGCAAGGCTATGGCAAATTAGGATTCCCTTCTTTTCAGATCCCTTCTCCCGGATTAGAATCGCGCAATCGGACTTGCGATCACCATCGAAATCTCCGCGCAAATAGAATGGATTCATGCGCCCGTCCACTTCGTATTTATCCGAGAGCTTTTGAGTCTCCATGCAACTGACAATTGCTTGGGGAATGTTGTTCTTATCGACCTTGCCTTGTGGGAAAGTCTGCCCCGCCAAAAGCGTAACGAGTAAGACCATCAAAAACACTGCGCTCTCCATTCATTCGGTCCCGCGCGCCGACTGCGAAGTGTAGCCATTAAACCTTTGACCTAGCTCGAGGATTCAAGCACCGGGACCAAATCGGGGACGTCGATGCGGACGAAGGTGCCTTTGCCTTCGACGCTATGGATGTCGAAGCGGAAATCATCGCCGTAGAGCACGCGCAGGCGCTCGTGGACGTTGCTGATGCCGATGCCCACGGCGTCGCCTTCTCCCTCCAACGCATTGATGCGCTCCGGGGACATGCCGATGCCGTTGTCTTCCACCTCAATCAGCAGGCGGCCATCGCGGCGTGTGGTGCGGATGCGGATTTCGCCGCCGTCAAGTTTGGGCGCGAGGCCGTGCTTGATGGAGTTCTCCACGATGGGCTGGAGCAACATGCAGGGCACGTAGGCTTCCAGCGTGTCCTCGTCGAGTTCCTTGGAGATTTGCAGCTTGTCGGGGCCGAAGCGGGCGACTTCGATGTCGAGATAGTCGTCAATGAAGCCAAGCTCCTCGCGCAGCGGCACGAAGTTGTCCTGCTTGCGCAGCAGGCGGCGCAGGATGCTGGAGAGCTTGAGCAAAACACCGCGGGCGAGATCCGGATTGTAACGGGTGAGCGAAGAAACCGTGTTGAGCGTGTTGAACAAAAAATGCGGGTTGATCTGGCTGGACAGCGCGGACATGCGCGCGTTGAGGAGCAGGTCTTCGTGCTGTTTGAGCCTGGCTTCGATGCGCGTGTTATTCCAGATTTTGATGGGCACCGCGACAGCCATCACCGTGGTGAGCACCACCAGTGCCAGCGTCCACCAGGTGGGTGTCTCCAGCACGAAAAGCCAGTTGGGTCTTACAGCGCGGCCAAACGAGGAATGCGCCAGCGCAATGCGGCCGAGTTCGAGCGTGACCACGGCGGCCAGCGGCACCATTTCCCACGCCATGCGCACGTTGCGCGCCACGCGAAAAATCCAACGAGGAATGCCCAAGAAAAGAAACGGGCCCAAATTCCAGATGGCTTCGCGATTGGGCAGGATGGCGCGAATCAGCCCGCCCAGCGTGCCGGCAACCACGGCCATTGGCGTGGCCAGCCACTCGTGAAAGAAAAAGGCTGGCAGGCTGACGATGGCGCCGCCGATCGATCCCGCCACGCTGCCGCCCAGAATGCCGAGCAGGAATGCGCCCTCCAGTGTGAGGTCGGCGAAGCGGTAGCCCACCAGCCGCAGAAAAACTCCCACCACTAGCGTCGGCGCCATGAACAGAAGCAACTGCATCTTCTCTTCGGAGTTGCGCATTTCTGTGTACAGCACTTTGCGGAAGGTGGCGGAGCGGGCCAGCAGCGCCGCCATCGAGGCGGCCAGGCCAACTTTCAACACCAGCAGGAAGAGCAGGTCTTTTCCGGAGGATAGCGTCGGCATAGCGTGACTTCGGAATGCGCGTTTCTACGTTAGCCAAAGCGCCGCGCAAAGTAAAGCCGCCGCGGGGCGCGGTGTCACGCAAGCTGCTATAATCATTCGTTCGAAATGACGCGACGCAAAACAGCAGTGCACATCATCGCCCGGGCCCAGTTGCCCACGCGCTTCGGGAACTTCACCATCCTCGGCATGCAGGGAAATTCGCCGAATGAGGAGGCCGTGGTCCTTGTGCGCGGCCGCGTGAACGGCACCGTGCCCGTGGTGCGCATCCATTCGCAGTGCCTGACTGGCGATGTGCTGACATCGCAGCGCTGCGATTGCCGCGCGCAGCTTGAACTCTCCTTCCGGCGCATCGCCCGGGCGCGCGCCGGCGTGCTGCTCTATTTGCCGCAGGAAGGCCGCGGCATCGGCTTGATGAACAAGCTGAAAGCCTACGAGCTGCAGGATTGCGGGAAGGACACTGTCGAAGCCAACCGCGAGCTGGGCTTCGCTGCCGATTCGCGCGAGTACGGTTTCTGCGCGCAAGTGCTGAAAAAGCTCGGCGTGCGCCGCGTGAGGCTGCTCTCCAACAACCCCGACAAGGTGGCACAGCTCGAAGCCGGCGGTGTGAAGGTGGTCGAGCGGCTGCCCTGCGAGCCGCGCGTAGCCAAAGGCGCACGGGCCTATATGCGCACCAAGCGCGACAAGATGGGACACATCCTGAACGGCGTGTAGCGAATGATGGCATCACTTGAAAGCGCGGTGCGTCGCCACGGGCAAGCGTGGGTGGCGCTGACCCTCGCGCTTGCCGTGCACGTGGCCGACGAAGCGCTGACCGATTTCCTTTCCTTCTACAATCCGATGGTGACGTCGCTGCGCGCGCGCATGGGCTGGTTTCCGATGCCCACGTTCACATTTGACGTTTGGCTCACCGGGTTGATCACCGTGGTCATCGTGCTGCTGTTGCTTTCCGTTTTTGTGTTTCGCGGTTCGCGCGTCATGGTGTACCTCTCCTTTCCCTACGGGCTGCTGATGCTGCTCAACGGGCTGGGCCATTCCTTTGGATCGGTTTATTTCGGACGGCTTCTGCCCGGCGTGTACTCGTCTCCGCTACTGCTCGCTGCCTCCGTGTGGCTATTGCTTTGCGCGGCGCGCCGGCAAGGGCCACAGGCAACCTGAAGTTCCCTTCCATTTTTTACTTGACACGCTGGGGCCAGCCTGCAATACTAAACCATATGGTTAACTATGAAGCGGCGCAGCTGGACGCCACTTTCGGGGCCCTGGCGGACCCCACGCGACGCGCCATCCTGGAGCGCCTGGCGCGCGGCGAATCCTCGGTGATGCAACTGGCGGCGCCCTTCCGCATGTCTCTGCCGGCAGTGTCCAAGCACCTTGGCGTTCTTGAGCGGGCCCGATTGCTGAAGCGCGCCAAGGACGGCCGCGTGCACCGCTGCCGCCTTTCGCCCGGGCCGTTGAAGGACGCGGCCGAATGGATTCGCTTTTACCAGCGCTTCTGGCAAGATCAGTTTGATTCGCTGGCCGAATTTCTCGAAAACTCTGCGCAGGAGGAAAAATCATGGGCGCACACGCAACGGAACCTCAAGCCGTCGTCGAAGTCCGGCGCACGTTTGCCGCGACGCCGGAGCAGGTCTTCGACGCATGGACGAAACCCGAAATGATGGCCAAATGGCTGTGCCGCGTGCCCACGGGCCCCGAGGTCAAGGTGCAAATCGTGGAATTGCGCCCCGGCGGGCGCTTGCAGCTTGAGGCCCTCGAACCAACCGGAGTGGTTTGGAGATTGCGGTCGGAGTATCGCGAAGTGGAGCGGCCCAAGCGCCTGGTGTTTACCTGGAAGTGGGATGGCCACGACGAAAAAGGCGAGTCCCTGGTCACCGTCGAATTCCACCAGTTGGGGAATTCGAATTTCACCGAAGTCATTCTGCGCCACGAAGGTCTGCCCAACGCCAAAGAGTGCGCGGATCATCGCCAGGGCTGGACGGAGTGCCTGGAGCAACTGGAAAAAGTTTTGGCGCAAGCTTGATGAGTTTTGCATTCCTCGACCCGCGTAACACAAGGAGGCAGCATGGCAACTTCCCCAGTAGCGCCGGAAGCCGTTGTCGAAATCCGCAGGACGTTTTCCGCGACGCCGGAAAAAGTTTTTCAGGCGTGGACCGACCCCAGCAAAATGACGAAGTGGTTCGCGCGGGGAACGGAACAGAATACCGTCACGCGCATGGATGCGGATGTGCGCCCCGGAGGAAAGTACTCTGTGAACATTCAGAGTTCCGACGGCAAGACCTATCACATGTCCGGCACCTATCGCGAAGTGCGCCCGCCGGAAAAACTAGTCTTCACATGGATTTGGGAAGACGCGCCGGACTTTGGGGAGTCTCTGGTGACCATTGAATTTCGGCGCTTGGGACAGTCCGGCTTCACCGAGCTGGTTCTGAAACACGAGCTGCTTGCCGAAAAATATCGCGCCGATCATCACAAAGGCTGGCTGGCCTGTTTCGATTTGCTGGACAAAGCTCTGGCGTAGAATTTTCGCAACCGACATTCACAAGGAGGATGAACGTATGAAAGCAATGCGGAGTGTTTCGTTCTTGCTGGTAGTGCTGGGGCTGACTGTAACTCCTGCGATTGCGCAAAGCAAAGCGCAAGCGAGTTTTGACAAGCTGAAGACCCTTGCGGGCAACTGGGAAGGCACGGCAGGCGGCTTGGTCTCCAAGGTTTCCTACCGCGTGATATCCAACGGCTCGGTGCTCGAGGAATCGATGCAGAACGGCACGGAAGATCCCATGGTGACGATTTATCACCTGGATGGCGACCGGCTGATGGTGACGCATTACTGCGGCGCGGGAAATCAGCCGCGCATGGTGGCGGCGCCGGACCCCGGGAAACCCAATGTTTTCGCTTTCAAGTTCTTGGACGCGACCAACCTGTCCAGCACGCAAGAAGGCCACATGCGCGACCTGGTGCTCACCATAGTGGACAAGGACCACATCACCCAGCAGTGGACGTGGCGCGACAAGAATAAAGAAGCAAAAATGGAGCTGTTCAAGCTGGCACGAACAAAGTAGCCGCGTAGAGGGCGGCTCACCCGCCGCCGACGAAGTTGACGATTTCGAAGCGGTCGCCGGGCTCGACGCGAGTGTTTTCCCATTTCGCGCGTGGCAGAATTTCCAAGTTGCGCTCGATAGCCACGCGGCCGGGATGAATGCCCAGGTGGCCGAGCAGGGTGGTCACACTGAGCCCCTCGGGCACTTCCCTGTTCTCCCCGTTGATGGAGACGTTCATGGCGTCGTCGGGCGGGCTTTGGGCTTCAGCGAGTAGCGGATTTCGTCTTCCCCTGCGGAGCTTTTTGCGCGAATCACGAGATCGGTTCCGCCCGGGCCCATGCGCGGCAGCGGGAAAACAAGCTCGGCGTGCCCCGCGCTATCGGTTACCGTAGTGAACTCCACCGGTCCCTTGGCGCCGGCCACGGTAACTTGAATTGCCGACTCGCCCACCGCTTTGCCGCTCCCTTTTGACTTCACTTCCAGCTTGAGCGTGGCGGTTCCCGCGGCGAGCCACGAGCTAGGGTTCAAGAGCTGTACTTGGATCCCGGCTGGTGCGGGCGTTGCAGCCATGGCGGTGGAGGAAGCGACTGGCGGGGCCTCAAGCACAAGCGCGCCGCTGCGCAGTTCGTCAATAATGGCGCGGTGCTGCACCTCGAGGCGTTCGCGGAGTGATGTAGGGTTGAACTCAGGAGACTCGCGAAAATCCTTGTAACTGTTCACGCGGCGGTGGAGGATGCGGCCCTTCGCGTAGATCGTCGTGTCGATCACCGGATTGACGTCGCCGCGGTCTTCCGTTTGCACGTGGTACACGGCGTTTCCCACGCGTAAGTCCGTATTGAATCCAAAGATCATGGGACTGGGCTGCGTCTCCCTTCGTGAACAACAAGACCGGCGCGCAACAATCAAAGCTCGATTGACCGCCCGCCGTCGGGTCGCTATTATAGCAAGTTATTCTGGCTTGCCCGAGATGACAGAAAGCTACCTGACTCCTTACGTTCCTCTTCTCGTCCACATGATTGTGGCCGCGGGCCTGTCAGCCGTCCTCATACTGCTATCCACCTTTGTCGGCAACCAGCGGCCCAGCCGCGCCAAGCAGCAGGCCTATGAGTGCGGGATTCTGCCCACAGGCGACGCTCGGGAGCCTTTTTCTGTGAAGTTTTACCTGGTGGCCATGCTGTTTATCCTGTTCGACGTCGAGGCCATCTTTTTTTATCCGTGGGCCTATGTATTCCGCGAGCTACGCCTGTTCGGGTTTGTGGAGATGATGCTGTATATTGCGATTTTGCTCGTCGGTTACCTCTATTTGTGGAAAAAAGGCGCGCTGGACTGGAACAGTTAGCACTCCACGCCGCCCCAGGAAACTTCACATGGCGGAATTGCCGGACGCAGAAAATCACGCCGTTGTGCGCAAGCTGAAGGATTGGGATGCGCAGGGTGTTGCACAAGCCATCCTTTTCCGAGGCGAGCTGACCATCGTGGTTCCTCGCGCGCATCTGCGGCGGGCTGCGGAATTCCTGCACGGCGAGCCGGAAATGGCCTTCACCTACTTGTGCGACGTCACCGGCGTGGACCGCTTCCCTGCCGAGCCGCGCTTTGAGCTGAACTACCACCTCGTGTCCATGACGCGGCGCGAGCGTTTGCGCATCAAAGTCCGCGTGGAGAGCGCAAATCCGGTTGTGGAAACAGTTTCCAACGTCTGGCCGACGGCGAATTGGCACGAGCGCGAAGTGTTCGATCTGTTCGGCGTGCGCTTCGAAGGGCATCCCGACCTGCGTCGCATCCTGCTGCCGGAAGATTGGGAAGGCTACCCGCTGCGCAAGGATTTTCCCGTCGAGGGCTACCGATGACGACCGTGCAAACGGCCACGGGCTCCGCGGAAACCATGGTCCTGAACATGGGGCCGCAGCACCCGTCCACGCACGGCGTGCTGCGCGTGCTGCTGGAACTCGACGGCGAAACGGTAGTCACCGCGCGGCCCGACATCGGCTACCTGCACACCGGCATCGAGAAGACCTGCGAAGCAAAAACGTATTCGCAGGCCATCACGCTCACCGACCGCATCGACTACCTCGCGCCGCTCTCCAACAATCTGGCCTATTGCCTCGCGGTGGAAAAATTGCTGGGCCTCGAAGTGCCCAAGCGCGCGCAGTACATCCGCGTGCTGCTCACGGAGCTGACGCGCATCGGCTCGCACCTGGTGTGGCTCGGCACGCACGCCATCGACCTCGGCGCGATGAGCATGTTTCTCTACTGCTTCCGCGAGCGCGAAGAGATCCTGAAGATTTTCGAGTTTGTCTCCGGGCAGCGCATGATGACCAGCTACTTCCGCATCGGCGGACTAGCGCTGGAGCCACCGCCGGGCTGGCTCGAGCGCGTCGAGCGCTTTGTGGAGATGTTTCCCGCGCGCATCCAGGAGTACGAAGACCTGCTGACGCAAAACCGCATCTGGCTGGGACGCACGCAGGGCGTGGGCGTAATCTCCGCGGAGGACGCGGTGGCCTGGGGGGTTTCCGGGCCGTCGCTGCGCGGCAGCGGCGTGGCCTACGACATTCGCAAAATGTTTCCGTATTCGAGTTACGACGAATTTGATTTTGACATCTGCACGCAGCAGGCCGGCGACTGCTACGCTCGCTACCTGGTGCGCGTAGCGGAGATGCGCGAATGCCTGAAAATTATTCGGCAGGCCATGACGAAAATTCCGCCGGAAGGCCCTATTCGCAGCGAGGCGCCGGGCATCGTGCCGCCTTCGCGCGAGGAGATGAAGACTTCCATCGAGGGCCTCATCTACCATTTCAAGATTTTCACGGAGGGATTTGCGCCGCCGGCGGGCGAAGTGCAGTCCACCATTGAATCGCCGCGCGGCGAGCTGGCGGTGTACGTGGCCAGCGACGCAACCGCCAAGCCGTGGCGGGTAAAGTTTCGCACGCCTTCGTTCGTCAACTTGCAGGCCCTGCCGAAATTGTGCGAAGGGCGGCTGATTGCCGACGTGGTGGCGTGTATCGGCACGATTGACATTGTGCTGGGGGAAATCGACCGGTAATTTGTGGTAAGCCAAACCGAAACATGACTCTGCCTCCGCATCTGGAAAACAAGTTTTCCGAACTGCTGAAACGATACCCGGTCAAGCGCTCGGCGCTGGTGCCGATGCTGCTCTACGCGCAGGACGCGTTCGGCCACATCGGCGACGACATGATTGCGGAGATCGCCAGGCGCCTCGACCTGAACACCTTGCAGGTCACCGAAACGCTGGTGTATTACTCCATGCTGCGCCGCCAGCCCGCCGGAAAATGCCATGTGCAGGTGTGCACCAATATCTCCTGCAAAGTGCGCGGCGGCGAGCAACTGTGGCATCACGCGCAAAAGCGCCTGGGCATTGGCCACAAGCAGGCCACGCCGGACGGAGTTTTTTCGCTCGAGGAAGTCGAGTGCATCGGCGCGTGCACCGGCGCACCGGCCATGCAGGTAAACTATGATTTCTACGAAAACCTCACGCCAAATAAACTTGACGCCATCCTCGACCAGTTCCAAGACGGCAAGAAACCCGCGCCGGTGCCGTACATTTCCGGCTCCATCCATGAACGGCATCCGGCGGAAGTGCCGGTGATCAGCCGTCGCTTTGGCATCAAGGACTCGCGCAAGATTGACGTCTATCGCAAACACGAAGGTTACAAGGGCATGGAAAAAGCGCTGAAGGAGATGACGCCGGAAGGCATCATCGAAGAGGTGAAGAAATCGAACTTGCGCGGGCGCGGCGGCGCGGGATTCCCGGCAGGAATGAAGTGGAGCTTCGTGCCCAAGGATTCACCGAAGCCGAAGTACATCATCGCCAACGCCGACGAGAGCGAGCCGGGCACCTGCAAGGATCGCCCATTGATGGAATTCGATCCGCATCAATTGATCGAAGGCATGATCATTGCAGGGCGCTCGGTGAATTCGCATCAGGGCTACATCTACGTGCGCGGCGAATACCGCTACGTGCTGGACATCGTGGACGAAGCCATCCGCGAGGCCTACGAGAAGGGCTTTCTCGGAAAAAATATTCTCGGCAGCGGCTTCAATTTTGATCTGTGCACGCACACCGGCGCGGGCGCGTACGAGTGCGGCGAAGAATCTGCTCTCATGGAATCGCTCGAGGGCAAGCGCGGCTATCCGCGCATCCGGCCTCCCTTCCCCGCAGTGGTCGGGCTCTACGGCTGCCCCACGGTCATCAACAATGTGGAGACGCTCAGCGCGGTGCCTTCCGTGATCCTTAAAGGCGCGGAGTGGTACGCGGGCCTCGGCCCGGCGCGCAACGGCGGAACAAGGCTGTTCTGCGTTTCCGGACACGTCGAACGGCCGGGAATCTACGAGCTGCCGATGGGATTCAATCTTTTGAAAATGATAGAAGTCGCAGGCGGCATGCGCGGCGGCAAGAAACTGAAAGCGGTGGTTCCGGGCGGCAGCTCGACGCCGGCGTTGAAGGCTGAGGAGTGCAACATCGCCATGGACTTTGACTCCTTGGCGAAAGCCGGCTCGATGCTGGGCTCGGGCGGCGTGGTGGTGCTCGACGAAGACACCTGCATGGTGGACTTCGCGCGGCGCATCATGAAGTTCTATGCGCACGAATCCTGTGGCTGGTGTATCCCCTGCCGCGAAGGCACGTCGTGGATCAAGTTGATCCTCGACCGCTTCCACGCCGGCGGCGGCCGCGCCCAGGACATTCCGTTGATCGATGAGACGGCGAAAAATATGTTTGGGCGGACGTTTTGCCCTCTTGGCGACGCCGCCGCGATGCCCATCATGGCCATCGTCAAGAAGTGGCAGAACGAATTTGAAGAGCACCTGAGCGGGCGCTGCCCGTTCAAGGCTGCAGATGTACTTGTAGAGGCGCGTTGAAAGATTGACTCATTGTTCCATTTTTTCATTGAATCAATGAAAAAATGATTCAATGAACAAATTCTGAAAGCAGAAATGGCCGAACTGAAGACAATCACGTTTACGCTGAACGAGCACAAGCTGACCGTGCCGGCAGGGACGGTGGTCATTGAAGCCGCGCGGCGCGTGGGCATCGAGGTGCCCTCGTTCTGCTACTACCCCGGGCTATCGCTGCAAGCGGCCTGCCGCATGTGTCTGGTGGAAGTGGAAAAGGCGCCGAAGCTGCAGACCGCGTGCACGCTCGTCGCCACCGAAGGCATGGTGGTGCGCAGCGACACGCCGCAAGTGCACAAGGCGCGCAAAGATATGCTGGAGTTCCTGCTCACCAACCATCCGCTGGATTGCCCGGTGTGCGACAAGGGCGGCGAGTGCGAACTGCAGGACATGACCTTCCGCTACGGCCTGGACAAGAGCCGCTTCGTCGAAGAAAAGCTGCATTCGCCGGAGCAGGAATGGTCGCCCGTGGTGTATTACGACGCGCCGCGGTGCATCCTGTGTTTCCGCTGCGTGCGCGTGTGCGACGAAGGCATTGGCGTAAAGGCGCTGGGCGTGGGCCAGCGCGGCGTGAATTCCGTCATTATCCCCAACCACGAAGACCATCTGGAGTGCGAAGAGTGCGGGATGTGCATTGACATTTGTCCCGTGGGCGCGTTGACCAGCGGCACCTACCGTTACAAGACGCGGCCGTGGGAAATGACCTACGTGTCCACCGTCTGCGCGCACTGCTCCAACGGCTGCAAGACGACGCTGAGCGTCCGCAACAACGAAATCCTGCGCGCCAATAACCGCGACCTCTCCGGCATCAACAAAGACTTTCTGTGCATCAAGGGGCGTTTTGGTTTCGATTTTGTGCACCACAAAGAACGGCTCCGTTTGCCCCTGGTGCGGCGGAATGGCGCGCTCGCTCCGTCGAGCTGGGAAGACGCGCTGGCGGAGGTTGCAACGCGCCTCAAAGCTGTGCGCGATACGCACGGGCCGGACGCCATCGGCTTCATCGGCTCGAACCGCACAACCAACGAGGAAAATTATCTGCTGGGCCGCCTGGCACGAGCCACGGTCGGCACTAACAACGTGGATCATCACCGCACCGCGGACTACGGGGCGCTGATGCAGGCGCTGGGCAAAAACGCGTCCGCTGCACAAGCCGGCATGGAACAGTTGGGCGCGGCAAAAGCCATCCTGCTGATCGGCAACGATCCCACGGACCAGAACCCGCTCGTCGCCTGGCAAATTCGCTCGGCCGTTCGCCTCAACGGCGCGCGGCTGTACGCCATTAACGCGCAAGAAATCAAGCTGCGGCGCCAGGCAACGCAATTCGTGCGCATCGCGGCGGGTGCGGAAGCATTGATCGCGCAATGGCTGGCCACCGGCGAGGGGGATCTCGAACTCGACGCTAGCCTCGAAATGATGAAGCTGCGCGGCGCGCTGGAAAAAGAGCAGGACGCGGTGATCGTCTTCGGCGCGGAACTGCGTGGCGCAGCCATCGGCCATCTCGTGAAATTCGGCGCTTCCCTGCCCGGGCAGCCGCGCTACATGGCGCTCGGCGACTATGCAAACTCACGCGGCGCTGCAGACATGGGGCTAGTGCCCGACCGCTTGCCGGGCTACGCGTGGCTCAGCGACTCCGTAGCACGCGACGCTTTCGGGAAGCTCTGGGGAACTGCGCTTCCTGAAACGCCCGGGATCGACGCGCGACACATGCTAGCCGATGCGGCGGAAGGCACTCTGAAGGCGCTGTACGTTGTCGGCGCAAACCCGTTCAAGACGTTCGGCACGGGCGAGCGGCCCGCTGGACTTGACCTGCTCGTCGTGCAGGAACTTTTTTTAACCGAAACGGCGCAGCACGCGGACATCATCCTGCCCGCGGCGTCCGCGTACGAAAAAAACGGCACGATGACCAACACGGCCGGCGAAGTGCAGATGTTGCGCAAGAGTATGGAAACGATGGGGACGCGCACGGACTTCGATATTCTGCGCATCGTGTCGCATCAACTCGCGAAAGCGGGAATGGGCGCGGCAATTCCTTTGCGCACGCCGGAGGCGGCTCTGGACGAAATCCGCAGCAGCGTGCGAGGATACGGCGTTTCGATGCCCGGCCTGCTCTCCGGCGGGGCTGAACGCACCGCGCCCGTGGTGCCCACCAATAGCCACATGCTGGGCGACGTGTCGGCGGAAAATATTTTTTCCGCGCGGGACACCCTGTTCACGAGCGGCTCTCTCAGCCGCTACTGCACCATGATTAATTCTGTTCCGGAAGCGAAGGGCAAATCGTGAGCGACTTTTTCGCCCAGCCCTCGGTGTGGGTCGTCTCCATCATCAAGGTCATCGTGGTGATGGCCCTGATGATGACTGCGCTGGCGTACCTTTCGTGGTTCGAACGCAAAGTGGTGGCGCACATTCAGTCGCGCTGGGGACCCTACCGCGTCGGCCCGCACGGGCTGCTGCAACCGCTGGCAGACGGGCTGAAATTCCTGTTCAAGGAAGATCCCACGCCGGGCGGCGTGGACAAGCTGGTCTATTTTCTCGCGCCGTTTCTGGCGATGTCACTGGCGCTGTGCTCCATCGCGGTAATTCCGTTCGGGCCATCGCCGCTTCTGCAAGTTGCCGACGTAAATATCGGCCTGTTGATCATTTTTGCGATTACCTCGCTCGGCGTGTACGGCGTGGCGCTGGGCGGATGGGCGTCCAACAGCAAATATCCGCTGCTGGGCGGGCTGCGCAGCTCGGCGCAGATGGTTAGCTACGAGCTGTCCATGACCATGTCCGTCGTCGGCGTGGTGCTATTGGCGGGCACCTTCAACTTGCGCGAAATCATCACGCAGCAGCAGGGCTTTTGGCTCGGGTTTATTCCCCGGTGGAACCTGCTCGCGCCGCCGTTTCCCCAGGTGCTGGGCTTCTTCATCTATTTCGTTTCCGCCATCGCGGAGACAAACCGCGTGCCGTTCGACTTGCCCGAGGCCGAAACCGAACTGGTGGCCGGTTTTCACACCGAGTACGCCAGCTTCAAGTTCGCGATGTTCTTCATGGCGGAATACGCGAACATGATTACCGTTTCCTGTCTGGCCACGCTGCTCTTTTTCGGCGGGTGGCTGTCCCCGCTGCCCTCGACCGGCGTGATGGCCTGGACGCTCTACATTCCCGCGGCTGCGATCGCCGCCTGCGCGGTCATACTTTTCATTGATGGCCTGCGGTACTCCACAAGATTCGGACGCATCCTTCTGCCGATTCTCTCGCTTGCATTGGCTGGCCTGGCAGTGGTCTGCGCGCTGGAAGGCGTTGTGCAGTTAATTCAGGGGCCGTTCTGGTTTTTGTCGAAAGTGTTTCTATTCCTGTTTTTCTATGTCTGGCTGCGCGGCACGCTGCCGCGCTTCCGCTATGACCAGTTGATGTCGTTCGGTTGGAAGCTGCTGCTGCCGCTTTCGATTGCCAACGTGGTGCTGACCAGCTGGTTCGTTCTGGCAAACATGAGCAAGTGAGCATGAATAAATGATGCCGAGCGCGCAAATCATCGTGTTCTTCGTCCTCGCCGCTGTGGCCGTGCTCGGCGCAGTGAGCCTGATTGTGCAGAGGCATCCCATCCGCAGCGCGCTCTCGTTGATTGTGGTGATGGTGTCGCTGGCGGGGCTATACCTCCTGCAAGGCGCGGAGCTGGTCGCGGCGATTCAGATCATCGTGTATGCGGGCGCGATTATGGTGCTCTTTGTGTTCGTCATCATGCTGCTCAACGCGGGCGAAGAAGAGCGCACCAACGTGAGCCGCATCGCGCGCTACGTCGGGCTTCCGCTGGGATTTTTCCTGTTGCTGCAATTGGCCTGGTGGGTGGGACGTGGCACGCAGGGGACGGCCACCGCGGTCGGCCGTTCGCCGGCGATGACAAAGAACATATCGAGATTGTTGTTCACCGATTTCCTGCTGCCGTTCGAGCTGACTTCCATTTTGATTCTGGTGGCAATTCTCGGCGCAGTCGTGCTGGCGAAGAGGGAAAACTGACGTGGTGCCGTCGTCCTACTACCTAGTGCTGAGCGCAGTCCTGTTCGGGCTGGGTGTGGTGGCGTTCGTGTTCAAGCGCAACATCATCACGATTTTCATGTCCATCGAGCTGATGCTGAACGCGGTGAACCTGGCGTTCGTTACCTTCAGCCGTCACCTGGGGAATTTGAACGGCCAGGTGTTCGTGTTTTTTGTGATTGTGGTGGCCGCAGCAGAAGCGGCCGTGGGATTGGCCATCATTATTCTGATCGCCAAGCACCGCCAATCCCTGAATGTGGAGCGCGTGGATTTGCTGAAGCTGTAGCTCACGTCCCGTCGCGACGGAGTCGCGACTGACGTGAGGAAATTCTGGCCCGGCCTGAAAGAAGAAACTAGGCAAGCCTCAGGTCAGTCCGCCTTCGGCGGACGGGACCTGAGCTACAAAGGCTGAATGTACATACTGGACCATCTCTGGCTCATTCCGGCGCTGCCGCTGCTGGGCGCGGCGCTGAACGGCCTGCTCGGCGCGCGCTGGCCGAAACGCGCGATTGACGCGGTCGCCGTCGGCGCGACGGGACTGTCGTTCCTCGCTGCGCTTGAGCTCATCCGCGAGTTCTCTGCCCTGACCCCGCAGCAGATTCCCTGGCTCAAGTCGTATTTTCCGTGGATCCTGGCGGGTAATTTCCGCGCAGACTTCGCGTTGCAAGTGGACCAACTCACCATCGTCATGCTGCTAGTCGTCACTGGCGTTGGCTGGCTCATCCACATCTACTCAACCGGCTACATGGCGAAAGAAGGCGGCTACTACCGCTTCTTCTCCTTTCTCAACCTGTTCATGTTTTTCATGCTCATCCTGGTGATGGCGGCGAATTACGCGCTGCTGTTCGTCGGCTGGGAAGGCGTGGGGCTGTGCAGCTACCTGCTGATCGGGTTTTCCTTTCTGCGCAAGTCCGCCGCCGACGCGGGGAAAAAAGCTTTCATCGTCAACCGCATTGGCGACTTCGGCTTCATGCTGGGAATGTTTCTGATGTTCAAGACGTTTGGCTCGCTGAATTTCGCCGACGTGTTCAGCGGCGCAGCGGAAATGCCCGTGGAGGCAATCGGCGCGGCGGGTGTGCTCACGGCGACCGCGCTGCTGCTGTTTGTAGGCGCCACGGGAAAATCGGCGCAGCTTCCGCTGTACGTTTGGCTGCCGGACGCAATGGAAGGCCCCACGCCTGTGAGCGCGTTGATCCATGCGGCGACCATGGTGACCGCCGGCGTGTACGTGGTGGCGCGCTCCAGCGTGATTTTCGCGCACGCGGAATTGGCAATGGCCGTCGTCGCGGTCATTGGCTGCGCTACGGCGCTGTTTGCGGCCACCATCGGCCTCGCGCAAAACGACATCAAGCGTGTGCTGGCCTACTCCACCGTCAGCCAGTTGGGCTACATGATGCTGGCCTGCGGCGTCGGCGCGTTTGCCGTGGGAATTTTTCATCTCTTCACGCACGCATTCTTTAAGGCGCTGCTATTCCTCGCGGCGGGCAGCGTGATCCACGCCATGGGCGGCGAGCAGGACCTGCGCAACATGGGCGGCCTGCGCAAGAAAATTCCGTGGACGTTTTGGACCATGTTCATGGCCACGCTGGCGATTGCCGGCGCACCCGGATTCTCCGGATTTTTCAGCAAAGACGCCATTCTTTGGAAGACCGCATCGAGTGTGTACGGCACTTCCGCGAACAACAAAATCCTCTGGGCGATTGCGCTGGCCACCGCCGTGCTGACGGCGGTTTACATGTTCCGGCTGCTCTTCCTCGCATTTTTCGGCGCGCCTCGCTACAACGAGGAGCACGTCCACGTGCACGAATCGCCGAAGAGCATGCTGGTGCCGCTGGTTGTACTGGCATTGCTCTCCGTGGTTGGCGGCTGGGTGGGCATTCCGGAATTATTGGGCGGCAGCGATCGGATCGAACACTTCCTCAGCCCGGCGTTTGCCGCAACGGAAAAGGCTGCGCCGGAGGCGGCAGAGCATGCCGCGAAGTATTCTCACCAACTCGAGATGCTGCTGATGGGTGCGGCAATTTTCGGCGCCGCTGTGGGCGTGCTGATTGCGTGGCGCAGATTCTTGGTCGGAAGGCCAGGATTCCTGGAAGGCACGGCATTCCAAAAGAATGTGAAGCGACTGCTTGCGAACAAATACTATGTGGATGAAATTTACAACGCGCTGGTGGTGCGCCCGATCCAGTGGGCGTCGAATGCCGTGCTGTGGCGCGTAGTGGACGAGCGCGGCATCGACGGCTCGGTGAATGGCCTGGCGCACGCCGCGCGCGCGGTAGGCGAACGCGTGCGGCAGGTGCAGTCGGGAAACACGCGCAGCTACGCTACATGGGTCGTGTTCGGCGCCGTCGCGGTGACCACTTTGCTGATCTGGTGGGTGAAGTAGCATGGCCAACGAAAACTATCTCCTATCGGTCGTCACGTTCCTCCCGCTGCTCGGGTCGCTGGGCCTATTGGCGCTGCGTAACGACGACCACGTGTGGCTGCGGCGGCTGGCACTGGCCACGGCGGTGGCGAACTTTGTGCTCTCTTTGCTCATGCTGCGCGGGTTCGAGGCCGGCACGCCGGGATATCAGCTCGAGGAATTTCGGCGATGGATTTCATCACCACCCATCAATTACCACATGGGCGTGGACGGCCTGAGCCTGTGGCTGGTAATCCTGACCACATTCCTCACGCCCATCGCCATGCTGGCCTCATGGGAGAGCATCCGCACTCGCGTGAAGGAATTTTTTATCATGCTGCTGGTGCTGGAGACCGGCATGATCGGCGTGTTCCTAGCGCTCGACCTCATCCTCTTCTTCGTGTTTTGGGAAGTGATGCTCGTGCCGATGTATTTCCTCATCGGCATCTGGGGACACGCGCGGCGAATCTACGCGGCAATTAAATTTGTCTTGTACACGATGGCCGGCTCGGTGCTGATGCTAGTGGCCATCCTGTGGTTGAACAGAATCTCGGGCACGTTTGATCTGCCCGCGATACAACTCCTGCTGCAAACCGGGCAGCTTCGCCTCGAGCACAACACGGAGTTGCTGCTCTTCGGCGCATTTTTCCTGGCGTTTGCCATCAAGGTGCCGCTTTTTCCTCTGCACACGTGGCTGCCGGATGCGCACGTCGAAGCGCCGACCGCAGGCTCCGTCATTCTGGCCGGCGTGCTACTGAAGATGGGCACCTACGGCCTGCTGCGCTTTTGCCTGCCGCTCTTCCCCGACGCGGCGAAGCAGATGGCCCCATGGGTGGCGGCGCTGGCGATTATCGGCATCGTGTACGGCGCGCTGGTGTCTATGGTGCAGCCGGATCTGAAAAAGCTGATCGCGTATTCTTCCGTGAGCCACCTGGGGTTTGTCGTGCTGGGAATTTTTTCGTTTCATCCCATCGCCATCCAGGGCGCGATCTATCAGATGCTGAACCACGGCATCTCCACCGGTGCGCTCTTCCTGATCGCGGGAATGCTCTACGACCGCCGCCACACGCACCTGATCAAAGAATTCGGCGGGCTGGCTACTCCCATGCCCGCGCTCTCCGCATTTTTTCTGTTTGTGTGCCTGTCGTCGCTGGGCTTGCCGATGCTCAACGGCTTTGTTGGCGAATTCTTGATTTTGCTCGGGACCTACCAGGTGAACAAGCTGTGGGCCACGTGGGCAGCGTTGGGAGTGATTCTCGCCGCGGTGTATTTGCTGTGGGCCTACCAGCGCGTCGCGTTCGGTGATGTGACCATCGAGAAAAACCGCGCGCTGCCGGACTGCTCCGCGCGCGAACGCCTCATCCTCTGGCCGCTGTGCGTGATGATTTTGTGGATGGGCATCGGCTCGCCGCTCTTTTTGAGCCGCACGGAAAAAGCCAGCACGCAGGTGATTGAACAAATGAAGCGGCCGCAGATGCCGGCATTTGCGTACAACAAGGACGCAGTCCCTGAGTTGCAAAATGCGCCTGTAAACCCGAAATTGTTGCAAGACGTGCACATCAAGATCGAGAAGAAATAGATGTTTCCACCACTCCATGACATGTACCGCATCGCGCCCGAGTTGGTGGCGTGCTTTTTCGGCATGCTCATCATGGTCGTGGACCCGTTTGTGCCCCGCGCGCACAAGGACGCCACGGCCAACCTCGGCCTGCTTGGAGCGCTTGCGGCGCTGGCTTCCATTTTGTTGATGGCGCGCTACCCCGGCGCGGCCATGCGCGGCCTGCTCGTTGTGGACAGTTTCAGCGTTTTTCTGCACTTGATTATCTTCGGCGCAGCGGCGCTGGTGCTCTTAGCATCCGACGACTACCTGAAACGCGAAGGAATTCTTCAGGGCGAGTTCTACGCGCTCGTGCTGTTCGCCACATGCGGCATGGGCATCATGGCCAGCGCCACGGAGCTGATGACCGTCTTCGTGGGCCTTGAGATCAGCTCCATTGCAAGCTACATCCTGGCGTGCTGCCGCCGCGCAGCGCTTAAGTCGCACGAATCGGCGATGAAATATTTTCTACTCGGCTCGTTCGCCACCGCGTTTTTCCTGTACGGCGTGGCTATGGTGTACGGCGCCACGGGCAGCACTTCCCTGCTGGTGATCCGCATGGTGGCCGCTCACTCCGCCGGCAACCAGGTGCTGTTGACGCTGGGCTTCGGAATGCTCTTCGTGGGCACGGCCTTCAAAATCGCCATTGCGCCGTTTCAGGTGTGGACGCCGGACGTGTACGAAGGCGCGCCCACGCCGGTGACCGCGCTGCTGGCGTCGGGACCCAAGGCCGCGGCGTTCGCGGTGCTGCTGCGCATCGTGTTTACGGCGTTTGGCGACGCCAGCGGCACGTGGTTCTGGATTATCTGGGCCTCCGCGGCACTGACGATGGTTGTGGGCAACTTCGCCGCCGTGGTGCAGACGAACATCAAGCGCATGCTTGCCTACTCATCCATCGCGCACGCGGGTTACCTGCTGGTGGCCGTGGCGGCCGCCGGCGCAGCAGAAGAGAATTCCGACGCGGGGATCGCCGCTGTGCTGTTTTACCTGGTGGCGTATGTGCTGATGAAGATCGGCGCGTTCACGATTGTCTCGCACCTGGGCGGAACCGGCGAGCAGCGGCTGGCCATTGAGGATTATGCCGGCCTGGCCACGCGCCAGCCGGTGACCGCCGCGTGCCTTGCGCTGTACCTGCTTTCGCTACTGGGGCTGCCGTTGACGGCGGGCTTCCTCGGCAAGCTGTACATATTTCAGGCTGCGCTCGACGCGCGGCTGATCTGGCTTGTGGTGATCATGGCGGTCACTACGGTGGTCGGTGCGTTCTACTACTTGCGCGTCATTTGGGTGATGTACTTCCGCGAAGCACCAAAGGAATGGACAACCGCGCCGCTGACCCCGGGCGTGGCCGCGGTGATGCTCCTGACGGTCGTCGGCATCTTCGTACTGTTCTTCCTCCCCGGACCGCTGATGACGTTTGCCATGCAGTCGGCCGCGTCGCTGCGATAATTCAGCGTATTCGTAGGGGCACGATTCATCGTGCCCATCAAAAGAAAACGGCCCGGAGGATTGCACCTCCGGGCCGAAATGTTTTCGAAGATGCTACTTCACTGCCTTAAGGGCCACCATTACTAGCGTGAAAAGCACGAGCGTTTCAATGAAGACCAGGCCGAGGAACATCGCGGCGCGGATGGGTTCCGCAGCGCCCGGATTGCGGGCCATGCCTTCGCAGGCCGCCGAGGCCACGCGGGACTGCGCGATGCCGCAGCCTGCGGCCGCCAGGGCCATGCCGAACGAGGCCGAAATTGCCACCCAGTTGGTGCCTGCCGCCGCGGGCTCGCCGGCCTGCGCAAACGCAGCCGGAGCGAGCACGAAAGCGGCCAGTGCCACCAGCAGAATCGATGCGAACTTCTTCATGGTGTTTCTCCTTTATATGAAATAGCTGCCAGGAGGTGGTTCCCGGTCAACCCTCTTGCAGACCGGTCTCACACTGGTCAGTGATCAAGCCGGATGAATTAGTGTTCTTCCGCAGTCGCGATGCCAAGATACACGGTCGGCAGAATGGTGAAGACCAGCGCCTGCACGACCGCGACGAAAATATGCAGCCCGACAAACAGAACCGGAATCGTGGCCGTAAATATTCCGACAAAGACGGCCACCGGGGGCCACTTGTCCCACAAAGAAATCGTGGGATTCAACAGCAGGCCGAGAATGGTGACGTACACTAGCTCGCTCGAAAACATGTTGGCCCAGAGACGAACCGTGAGGGACAAGATGCGCGCTGAGGTGCTGATGATTTCCACGGGGAAAATCAGCCACGACATCTGCCAGACCGGCCCGGCAAAGTGTTTCAGGTAGCCACCCACGCCATGCGCGCGCATGCCTTGCCAGTTGAAATACAAGAACGTAACGAGAGCGCAGGCCAGCGGCACGCTGGGATGGCCGGTGGGTGAAGTGAACACGGGAATCACACTGATCAGGTTGCTGAGCAGAATGAAAATGGCCACCGAACCTACCATGTCCAAAAACTTCCGGCCGCTGTGGCCGACGTTTTGGTCGAGCAAATCGCGTATGCCGAAGCCCACGGGATTGGTGATGAGCATTTCCACCACTTGCTGGCTCGCGCCGGGCCGGTCGACCGACAAGCGCTTCTTCAGCCACAGCACGAATACCGCCGCCACCGCAAACACCAGCCAGCCCATCACCACGTATTCGGGAATAGGGAATTCGCGGCTCTCCGGATGGACATGCAGCGCGTCGAGCAGAGCCAGCGCAAACGTGCCCAAGTATTTGTTAACCAGCAGTGTCAGCCAGGTGACGTGGTGTTCCATTATTTCTTCCGGGTCGCGCTTTCGTACAGGAATTCGGTCATGGCGGCGGCGCCGAGCGCCAGCAAGCCGCTCAGAAGGCTCACAACAGGCACAGCAAAGTAGGTCATCATAATATAAATCACGATTCCCATCAAGACGTAGCGCGCGGCGAATTTGACATACACTGCGGCGGAAATCCGCGGTTTGGGCGCGCCTGCCTGCGCGATGGAGAGCCTGGTCAGCGCATCGAGGGCCTGCTGCAGCCAGCGCGCGTTGATCCAGGCCAGCACCGCGCCGATGAACACGCCAACTCCTGCTTGCCAGGAAAACCAAACCGCCACGGGAATGGCTGCGAGGAAGCCGAGCACGAGCGTCAGCCGGACAATGCGCCGTTCGGCAAGGGCTGCCGAGCTAAGCGGCGGGGTTGCGGTCGTTTCCATCGCCGTCTTTCTTTGCAGGCTTTTTGGAAGTGTCCAGCCGGCGCAGAGTCTCGCGAAGTCCCGCATAGAAGCCCAAGCCGCCCAGCAACAGCATGAGGAATGGGCTCGTGTGCATCCAGCGGTCGAGAAAAAAACCGAATAGGCCGCCGGTGACGACCGCGCCGACAATCACGAATGGTAGCTCCATTACTACGGCAAATTGACGGGTGTACCAGCCGGGGCCTCGCAGAGGTGGTTCAGAAGGCATGGGTCCTCCGGCTCAACGTGCGAGAGGGAGAATCACCGAATAGGTGGCCAGTTTGAGGAACGGCTCGGGGTAGAGCCCCGCGCCGAGCACGAGGACAACGGCCGCGGCCAGCGCCAACCACTGCCCCGCGGTGATAGTGGGCCGCACGGGGTCGGTGACGTCGGTCATCCACATGTGCACCACGATGCGCAGATAGTAGTACACCGCCGGAAGGATGTAGAGTGCGGCGAAAATTGCCAGGTAGTAGTGCCCCGTTTGGATAAGTCCCCAAAAGATGAGCCACTTGCCCATGAATCCCGCGGTGGGAGGGATGCCCGCCAGGGAAAGCAGAAAAATCAGCATTAGGATGGCCGCGCCCGGGCTGCGGTGGATCAGCCCGTTCATGTCTTCCAGCTCGTCGCCGATCACGCCCTTGCGCCGCAGCAGAATTACCACGGTGAAGGCGCCAATAGTCATGAAGGCATAGGCGAGCAGGTAAAACGCGATGCCCTGCATTCCGGTTTCGTTCATGGCCACCATGCCGAGCAGGATGTAGCCGACGTGCGCGATGGATGAGTACGCCAGCAGGCGTTTGATATTGGTCTGCGTGAGCGCCGCGAAATTTCCGACGGTCATGGTGGCCAGTGCCACGGCGGCGAACAGCATCTCCCAGTTGGCGCGCACCGGCCAGAACGGCACCAGGAACAGCCGCATCAGCAGCGCGAAGCTCGCCGCCTTGGAGGCCACGCTGACATAGGCGGTGATGGACGTCGGCGCGCCTTCGTACACGTCCGGGGCCCACATGTGGAAGGGCACTGCGGCAATCTTGAAGAATAGCCCGGCGGAGACAGTCACCATCGCCAGCATGACCAGAATATCGTTCAACGGGCGCAAGGCCAGGGCGTTGGCAATGTCGCCAAGGTTGGTCGAACCAGCGAGGCCATAGAGTATGGAGAAGCCGTAGGCCAAAATGCCGGAGCTGAACGCGCCGAGCAGCAGGTACTTCAGCGCGCCTTCGTTGGAGCGGCGCTCCTTGCGCAGGAAACCGACGAGGATGTAAAAGCTCAGCGCCATCGTCTCCAGCGAAATGAACAGCGTCACCAGATCGTAGCCCGAGGCCATAAACATCATGCCCACGGTGGCGAACAGCATCAGCGCGTAATACTCGCCGCGGTGCTCGTGCTCAATTTCGAGATAGCGCACGGAAATCAGAATTACCAGCGCGGTGGCGGCGAGAAACAGGAATCCGAAATAGATGAAGAACGAGTCCACCAGGATAGAACCGTTGAAGCCTGTGGCTTCCACACCGCGCAAGCGCCACAGCTCGAAGCCGCTGAAGGCGACCCCAGCCAGAGCCACGATGGCGTTCCAATACTTGTGGCGCTCCTCGAGAAAGAAATCCGTAAGCAGGATGCCGATGCCCCACAGCGTCAGTTGGAGCTCCGGCTTGATCAGCGGCAGACCCTGCCACAGAGCCTCCATGAATTGGGCCCAGCTAGGCATCAGTGCCTACTTCCCTTCCGCCGCAGCGGCCGGCGCTGCTGCACTCGGCGGCGGCAGCACGGGCTGCGCGATTACCGGCCGGTTGTAATAGTCCGGATTCACCTGCATGACAATTTTCTTCACCGGGGCTTCCAGGATGCGGAAGAACGGCTTGGGATAGACGCCAATCCAGAAGCAGATAATGATGAGCGGTACGAAGCACACCATCTCGCGGAAGTTCAGGTCCGGCAATTTTTCATTCGCCGGATTGGTCACCGGGCCGTACATCACCCGTTGGTAGAGCCACAGCAGGTACGCGGCGCCCAGCACGATGCCCAGCGCGCCCCATGCGGCCCACACTTTGTTGACCTCGAAAACGCCTTTCAGGATGACAAACTCGCCGATGAAGCCGTTCAGTACCGGCATGCCCAGCGAGCTCAGGCTGGCGATGAGGTACACGGTGGCAAACTTCGGCATCGGCGTGGAGATGCCGCCGTACTCGGAAATCAACCGCGTGTGCCGCCGCTCGTACAGCACGCCCACAATCAAGAAGAGCATGCCCGTGGAAAGGCCGTGGTTGATCTGCTGGATCACGCTTCCGGCAATGCCCGACGGCGTGAGCACGAAAATGCCCAGCGTCACCAGTCCCATGTGGCTCACCGAGGAATACGCGATGAGCTTCTTCATGTCCTTCTGCATCAGGCAGACCAGCGCGCCGTAAACAATGGCGATAATCGAAAGCGTGACCACCGCCGCGACAATCTTCGGATTGTTCACCGCGTCGGGGAACATCGGCACCGAAAACCGCAGGAAGCCGTAGGTGCCCATCTTCAGCAGGACGCCGGCCAGAATCACGGAGCCCGCTGTGGGCGCTTCGGTGTGCGCATCCGGCAACCAAGTGTGGAACGGGAACATGGGCACCTTGATGGCAAACGCAAAGAACAGCCCCCAGAAGAGCCACTGCTGCACTGTCGTGCCGAACGACGGCGCCACCGCCAGCAGCACTTCAATATTGAAGGTGTACGCCTCGTGAACGCTCTTCAGGACGCAGCCGCTCGCCGCGCCGTGCAGCGCAGCGTGGTTGAAATACATGGACAGAATTGCCAGCAACATCAGCACCGAGCCGGCCAGCGTGTACAGGAAAAACTTGATGGCCGCATACAATCGGCGGTCGCTGCCCCAGACGCCGATCAAGAAATACATCGGCACCAGCATCACTTCCCAGAAAACGTAAAAGAGGAAAAAGTCCAGCGACATGAACACGCCCAGCATGCCTACCTGCAGGAGCAAGAGCAAAATGTAGTATTCCTTCACGCGCGACTTGATGGCGCTCCACGACGACAAGATGGCAATAGCGCCCAGCAGCGTGGTGAGCATAATCAGCAGGAAGCTGATGCCGTCAATGCCCAAGCGATAATCCGCGCCAAGGGACGGGATCCATTCGGCTCGCTCGATGAACAGGAAGCCGGGAATGTGCGCGACCTCGTCAAATTTCCACACCAGCGGCACGGACACGGCGAACCCCAGAAAGCCGAAGATGTTGCCGAGCCAGCGGTGGGCGTTTTCCGATTCGCGCGGCACAAGGAGCATCAGCAGCGCTCCGGCCAGCGGCGTGAACAAGATCACGCTGAGAATATGCGCATTGTAGAATTCCATCACTTCCGCCTCACAGTTACCGCGTCAGGTAGTACCCGAACATCAGCAAAACTCCCACAACAATCACCAGTGCGTAGCTCTGCACCAGGCCGTTTTGCACCAGGCGCACCGGAAAACTGAAAATCCAGATGATGCGCGCGGAAAGATTCACCAGGCCATCCACGATCCACGTGTCCCACCAGATGGAGACGCGAGACAGAAAGCGCGTAAACCACGCGGAGCCGTCCACGCCCAAGCCGTCAATCACCGTGCGGTCAAACGCGCCCAGCGTGCTGGCCAGGTCCTTGGTGCGGTTCACAAACAGCGCATCGTAAATCTCGTCCATGTAGTATTTGCGGTAGAGCAGATTGTGCGCGCGCGGCCAGCTCACCGCCATGCGCTCCGCCGCCCCTTCGCGCTTCAAGTAAATGACGTAAGCCAGCCAGATGCCGCCGAGCGCAATCGCCACGGACACGATCATCAAGCCGTACTCCATCGGGTCGTGATGCGCAGCGCCAACCGCCGCTTCCGCCACTTCTCCGCCGTGTTTCGCAATCACCGGCTCGAGGAAATGCTCGAACTGGTTGCTGCCTCCCAGTGCGGCGGGAATGCCAATCCAGCCGCCAATCACAGAAAGCACCGCCAGGATCACCAGGACATATCGCATCGAAGGCGGCGATTCGTGGATGTGGTGCTCCACGTCGTGCTCCACGCGCGATTTGCCGAAGAAGGTCATGTTCACCAGGCGGAACATGTAGAACGCCGTCATGCCCGCGGTGATGGCGCCTACGAGCCAAAGCAGGCCGTACGTTTCCTTCCCCAATTCACTGGAAAACGCGCGCCAAAGAATTTCGTCCTTGCTAAAGAAACCAGCCAGCGGAGGAATTCCGGCGATGGCTAGCGTACCGGCGAACATCGCCTTCGCCGTAGTTGGAATCTTGGCCCACAAGCCGCCCATCTTGCGCATGTCCTGTTCGCCGCTCATGGCGTGAATCACGCTTCCGGAGCCGAGGAAGAGCAGCGCCTTGAAGAAGGCATGCGTCATCAGGTGGAAAATGCCACCGACAAATGCGCCCACGCCACAGGCCAGGAACATGTAGCCAAGCTGGCTGATGGTGGAGTAGGCCAGCACGCGCTTGATGTCGTTCTGCACCAGGCCCATCGAAGCCGCAAAAATTGCGGTGACCGCACCGACCACAGCCACGGTTTCCATGGCCACTGGCGAAAGCTGGAAAATGGCATTCGTGCGCGTGACCATGTACACGCCGGCCGTGACCATCGTCGCCGCGTGAATCAGCGCGCTGACCGGCGTGGGCCCTTCCATCGCGTCCGGCAGCCAGACGTAGAGCGGAATCTGCGCGGATTTGCCCGTAGCGCCGACGAAAAGCAGCAGCGCAATCGCCGTCATCACCGGCGCGCCGAGTTCAAATTTCCCGGCGGAAATCGCCGCGCCAAATTCGCTGAACTTGATGGTGCCCAGCGTGGCCGCGGTCAGGAAAATGCCCAGCAGGAAGCCCGTGTCACCGATGCGGTTAACGATGAAGGCCTTTTTGCCGGCATCCGCTGCGGATTTTTTCAGAAAGTAATATCCTATCAGCAGGTAGCTGCACAGCCCCACGCCTTCCCATCCGACAAACATCAGCAGCATGTTGTTCGCCATCACAAGAATCAGCATGGAGAACATGAAGAGGTTCATGTAACCGAAGAAGCGGTAGTACCCGGGGTCCTTGGCCATGTAGCCGATGGAATAGACGTGGATGAGGAAGCCAACGCCGGTGACCACCAAAATCATCACCGCGGAGAGCGGGTCGAGCAGGAAGCCGAGGTCGGCAGTGAAATTGCCCAGCAGTCCATTCGACGTATGGAAGGCTCCCGCGGGAACCCAGTCGTAGAGCACCACTTGGTGCGCTCGCTCGCCGGCCATCTGCGTCAATTGCCAGACGGCACCCACAGAATATGCGAATGAGACGAACACGCTACCGACGCAAAAGAAACTGACCGCTTTTTCCGGCAGTTTGCGCCCGAGCAGCAGCATGATCGCCGCGCTGGCTAGCGGGAAGAGCGGGATCAGCCAGATATTTTCGAGAAAGAAGTTGGTGTCCATTCTTCGCTCAGCAAAACCTTCCTACCACTTCAGCAAATCCATTTCGTCGGCCAGCACCGTTTCGCGGTTCTTGAAAAACGCGATGATGATGCCTAGCCCCACGGCGGCTTCGGCCGCAGCGTCCGTGATGATAAACAGCGTAAAGATCTGGCCATCCACGTTGGCCCAGTGGCGCGAGAAGGCCACCAGGTTGATGTTCACCGCGTTGAGAATCAACTCGATGGACATCAGAATGATGATCACGTTGCGGCGCGTGAGTACGCCGATGACGCCGATGGTGAACAGCGCCAGGCTCAGGAATAAATAGTTGCCGATGGGAACCATGCGTTTCTCTGTGTCTCCTAGGCGCGCTTCTTGGTCATCACCACCGCCCCGATCAGCGCCACCAGCAGCAACACCGAGGCGATTTCAAACGGCAGCGCGTACTTCTCAAACAGCGCCAACCCGAACTGCTCCACGTTCTGCGGGCTAAGCGTGCCCGTGCGCCCGGCGGGAATGTCCAGCGAGCCTTCGCCGCGTGCGAACCAGATGGCGAATCCGAGCTGCGAAGCCAGCACCAGCGTCAGCAGGCCCGCCACCCACCGTTGCCGGTTAAATTGCAGTTGGTGCAAAGCCACGTCCAAATTCACCAGCATGATGACGAAGATGAACAGCACCATGATGCCGCCGACGTACAAAACAATTTGCACGGCGAACACGAATTGCGCGCCCAGCGTCAGAAAAATCCCTGCCGTGGCCAGCAGCGAAGTAATCAGATAAATGGCGCTGTGCACCACGTTGCGCGCCGTCACCGTGCCGATCGCGCCCAGCACGGCCAGCCCGGCGAAAAAGTAAAACGCGAATTGACTGATCTGTTCAGGTGTCATTACTTACCCTTCCGCCTCCGTCATCTCGCCGGCGGGTTCGGGCACCGCCACTTTCCTCTGCGCCAGCCACACCAGCCAGATGGCCACCAGCAGCGTGCCGCCTGTGGTCAGCAGGAACGCGGGCCACTGGCTCCACTGCATTTGGCGCAACACTTTGTATACGCCCAGGCCGAGCACGTTCACGATGGAAAGCGGGATCATGAAGTACCAGCCCAGCTTCATGAGCTGGTCAAAGCGGAATCGCGGAAACGTGAAGCGAATCCACATGAAGCTGTAAATATACAGGGACACTTTCAACAAAAACCAGAACGCGCCATGCAGCCCAGGCTTGGACGCCGCAAAAGCCGGTACAAACGGCAACGCCATCGCCGCCGCCAGCAAAAAACACAGGCCGCCGAACAGCGCCATCACCATGCTCTGTATCGGCTCCGGTTGCTTCGGAGTGCGGTACAAGCAGTAACCGGCCACGCCGAGGAAGCTGAGCGGCGGGAAGAAATCGAGGAAGTCCAGCGCCGCGATGCTCCCGAACGGCCGCAGCCATCCGCCGAGGAACAGCGTGGTCGCGATGCTGGCCACCACAATCATGTTGGCGTACTCGGCGAGAAAATAAACCGCCCAGCGGAAGCCGCTGTATTCCGTCATGTATCCGGCAACGAGTTCCGATTCCGCTTCCGGCAAATCGAAGGGTGCTCGGTTGGTCTCGGCGATAGAGGCGACGAGATAGAGGAAGAATCCGATGGGTGCGACAAATACGAACCACGTGCCTCCGTGCTGCGCCATCACAATTTTCTGCGTGGAGAGCGTCCCGGAGAGCAGCACGCCGCCGACCAGCGCCAGCCCCGCCGCCGTTTCGTAGCTGATCATCTGCGCGGTGCTGCGCAGCGCGCCGAGCAGCGAATAGTGGCTGTTGGAAGCCCAGCCACCCAGAATAATGCCGAAAATTCCCATCGAGCTGACTGCCACAATGAAGAGCAGTCCGATGTTCAGCTCGGCAATCTGAAAAAACGGCCCGATGGCCAGCGCGGAATACGCCAGCATCGCCGCGGTGACGGAAATCACTGGCGCGAACCAGAACACCACTTTGTCCGCGTTCTCCGGGATGATGTCTTCTTTGATGAGCAGCTTCAGCGCGTCAGCAATGGGCTGCAGCAGTCCGTGCGGCCCAACTCGCATGGGCCCCAGCCGCGCCTGCATGTCGGCCATAATCTTGCGTTCCATCAGAACCACATATCCGGCGAGCAGCGGCAGCACGGCGACAATGACCACGGCAAAGATCAACGGCCACATGTACGTCTTCAGGAAATCGAGCAGCGCGCTCACTAGCGGTCCACCTCGCCGAGAACGATGTCCAGAGTGCCGATAATCGCCACCACGTCGGCCACCAGGTGGCCCTTGATCATTTTGTCCAGCGCCTCCAGGTTGATGAATGACGGCGGACGGATGCGCACACGATAAGGCTGCGTGGTGCCGTCGCTGACGATGTAGTAGCCCAGCTCGCCCTTGGGCGCTTCGATGGAGTGATACACCTCGCCCACCGGCGGCTTGAGCACCTTGCCTACCTTGCCCATGATGGGCCCGGCGGGAATATCCTCGATGGCTTGCAAGCAGATGCGATTGGACTGGCGCATCTCCTGCATGCGCACGATGTACCGGTCGTACGTGTCGCCGTTCTGCCCAGTAGGAATTTCAAATTCATATCTGTCGTAAGCGGCGTATGGCATCGCCTTGCGGATGTCCCACTTCACTCCGCTGCCACGCAGCACCGGGCCGGTGGCTCCCATGTCGATCGCATCCGCCGCGGAGAGCACGCCGACGCCCTTCGTGCGCGCGATCCAGATGCGGTTCTCAGTGAGGAGCGCTTCGTACTCATCCACGCGGTGTACGAAGTCCAGGCAGAAGCGTTTGGTTTCCGCTTCAAACCCGTCGTAGGTGTCGTATTGCAGGCCGCCGATGCGGAAGGCATGCGTGGTGAGCCGCGCGCCGCAATACTTCTCGAAGATTTTCAGAATTTCTTCCCGTTCGCGGAGACAGTAGAAAAGCGGCGTGAGCGCGCCGATGTCAATGGCGTGCGTGCCTAGCCACAGCAGGTGACTCGAAATCCGCTGCAGCTCGGTGAGGATCGTGCGTACCACCTTCGCACGCATGGGAGCTTCCGCGCCCAGTAATTTTTCCACCGCCTCGCAGTAGCCCAGGCCGTTGGATACCGCCGCCACGTAATCCATGCGGTCCACGTACGGCGCGAACTGCGTGTAGCTGCGGTGCTCGGCGATTTTCTCCACGCCGCGGTGCAGGTAGCCGATGATGCACTCCGAGTCCACGATGCGCTCGCCGTCCAGGCGGAGCTTCACGCGCAGCACGCCGTGCGTGGAAGGATGCTGCGGGCCCATGTTGATGATGATTTCGTCCGCGCCGAGCACGGTCTGCTCGACGCCCGGGAAGCCGGAGATGCGCGTGTCGGTCATCGCTATTGCCCGCTCTCGATGCCGAGATTTTCGCGGACCCAAGCGGTGTCCTGCGTCAGGATGTCGTAATCTTTGCGCAACGGATGTCCCTGCCATTCGTCCGGCATCAGGATGCGCTTTAAGTTCGGGTGGCCCTCGAAAACGATGCCGAACATGTCGAAGGCCTCGCGCTCGAGCCAGTTAGCCGTGCTCCACACCGGAGTGACGCTGGGGCAGCTCTCCGCTTCTCCCAGGAAAACCTTCAGGCGCAGGCGCTCGTTTTTCTTGAAAGAATAGAGGTTCAGCACCACGTCGAAGCGCTGCTCGCGCTTGGGCCAGTCCACCGCGGTGAGGTCCACCAGGTAGTCGAAGCTCTCTTCATCGCGGCAGTACACGGCAATTTCGGAAAAGACTGCGCGGTCCACCACCAGGATGGCTTGCTTGCGGTCCGTCCAAGCTTCACGGATTTTGTCCCCGAAGCGCGCCTTGAAGCGCTTGACGAGCTCGTTATCCAGCGCCACCGGCCCTTCTTTGGGCGGAGGAGGCGCCGCCGGAGCTGCAGGTTTGGCAGGCGCAGCGGCGGGAGCTGCAGGCTTCTCCGATGGTGCGCTCGGCGGAGAGGGTGGCTGTTTTTCCGAGGGGTCGTTGGCCATTCGCTTGTCGGTGAAGCCGGCTGCCAGAGCACAACAGCCGAGGATATTAAACCGTATTTTCTAACACAGCCCGCGAAATCCCGTCAACTTCCGCGGCCTGTCGAAATAAAAAATCCCGGCCGCATAATGGGCCGGGACGTCTCAGCAAACTCCGTGGGCTGTGGCGGCTAGACCCACTCCAGCGCGCCTTTCTTGTATAGCCACACGTAGCCCACCAGCAGGATGCCCAGAAACACCATCATGGTCACCAGGCCGTACAGGCCCAGTTGCCCGTACTTCACCGCCCAGGGAAAAAGAAACACCGTCTCCACGTCGAAGATGACGAACAAAATCGCCACAATGTAAAAGCGCACCGAGTAACGCCCGTGCGTGTCGCCCTCCGGAGGAATGCCGCACTCGTAGGGCTTCAGTTTTGCGCCTACTCGGGTCGAGTCCGGCCGGATGTACTTGAAGACGACGAGGGCAATGATGGGAAACGACGCGGCCATTGCCGCAAAAATGAGCACCGGAATGTATTCAGCGGGCACCGTCCACCAAGTCACGGATACTAACACAACCCTTCGGCCGCGGCCAAATCGAAACGCGAATCAACCGCCACTGCTAGCGATCCTGCGTGATATGATTGCAGCTTCAAGCCATGCGACCAAGCCTATTCCATGCCGCACGCTGGGCGGTCGTTGCCTTGCTCCTAATTTCCCCGGGCACTCTGTATGCGCAGACCTGGTCTCCGATGCGAGACCCCATCAATCTTGCGGCGTCGAGAGCACGGCGCGAGGGTAGGCTGGCTGACGCCGAGAAAATCCTCAGGGACGCGATTCGCGAGTTCAAGCAAAACGAATCCAATGGTGAGCAACTGAGTCTCTACCTGAAGCACCTGGCGAATCTGCTGATGCTGAAGGAAAATTACAAAGAGGCTGTCACGCTCACGCAAAGAGCGCTGGAAATCGACCGGGAAGTATTCGGGCCAGACAGCAGCCGAGTGGCGGGAACCTTATGCAACCTCGCTTTGCTTTATGACCGGCAGCAAAAAACAGACGTGGCAGAAGAGATCTTCAAACAGGCACTGGAAGTCGCTCGCAGGAATATCAAAACTGACCCTGGCAGCATCCTGCGGGTGGTCAATAATTCCTCTGGGTTCTACGTTCGACAGGGCCGATGGGCGGAATTGGAAGCGCTCCTTCTGGAAGCGAGGAAGGTTTGCGAATCCCAGGCAGAGCCTCAGACCTCACCTTGCTTACCACCGGGAGGTGGTTTGCTCGCGGAGGTTTATCGCAAACAGGGAAAACTGAACGAGGCCGAGGAGTTGATTGCAGAGTCGACGCGGAAATCAGAGGGCGCGGGCAAGGATGCCACGGAAATGGCGCATGGCCTGATAAGCCAAGGGCACAAATTCGAGTCGGAGAAGAACTACAGCGAGGCCGAACGGCTTTACAGACAGGCGATTGCGTTGTACGAGAAAAGTGAGGAACCCGACGATCCAGTTTTTCTTCCTGTGGAATTGCACCGGCTCGGGAAAGTGCTGGAATTGCAAGGCCAGAAGGCCGAAGCCGAAAAGGTGTATTTGCGCGCCTTCGAATTGGAAATCAACGCCGCCAGCGCGAAACGCCCTGATCTGCCCACAACGATGAGCGCTTCTGGGCTGCTGAACCTATACCATAAGCAGGGCCGGCTTCGCGAAATGGAGTCCATCTTCGGCCGCATTCTTGAAATCCAGGAAAGGCTGCTCGGCCCGCGACACGCCCATATTGCGAGCACGCTCATATCGTTGGCTTCTGTATACGCGGAGCAAGACAAGAATTGGCAAGCCCGGCCACTTTACGAGCGTGCCCTCGCCATTCAGGAGATGAACGTGGGCCCGGATCATCCGCAATTAATCGGCGTGCTCAGCTTTTACGCGTCACTTCTGCGCAAGTCGAAAGAAGATGAGATGGCGGCGGGGATTGAAGCGCGCATCGAAGCCATCCGGAAGAAATCGCAGCGGCCGGACCGGCCGCAATAATCAGGACTTCGGCCCTGCGTTTTCATCGCAGCATCATGGCGCCTTTTGTGCAATCACGCCGATGTTGGCGATCGTGTTTCCCTTCACCATCGAGGGCACAGAACAAATATAGAGGACCACGCCGGCGGCGGGCGCACGCGCTACGAAAATTGTTTTGCCATAATAATCGGTGACGTAGCCCACCTTCATGCCCTCTTGCACGTACGTGCCGCGGCGCACCAGCGGATAAAAAATCCCCGTCTGCTCGCTGGAGATTCCGGCGACTCTTTCGATCCACACGGGATGCTCGACCGGCTTCACCGCGCCGGGCAGCATTTTCAGGTAGCGCATCACGTTCAGGCAGCCGTTGACCAGCAGCGCGAGGTCGTCCGTTTCGACGGTGCCCGCGTGGCCCGCCTCTACGGTAATGGAAGGCTTGCCGCGCATTGAGGCGGTATTCTCCAGGTAGCGCGTTGCCCCGGGGTCCTTGGGCCGCTCGGCGGAAATAATGATGTGGTCGAGGCCAAAGGCCAGCAGCATCTCGCGGGAAAACGCGTCCTGCGGATCGTTGCCGGTTTTCGTCCAGTAGCTGTACGGGCGCAGGCTCTCGTCCAGGTCGCCGCCGTGGAGGTCAATCAGGTGGTCGCACTTCTCCACCACCTCGCGCGTGATGAGAAACGACGCGCGGTCAGTCTGCGTGCCGTCCCTTTTGCCCGGATACATCCGGTTCATGCTTTTCCCGTCCACGGGATTCACGTGCGGCACCTTCTGCTCGAACGAAGGAATGTTGACAATCGGCACGATAATCACCGTGCCGGAAATCTCCGCGGGCTCAAGCTTTTGAATCAATTTTTCGAGCGCGATGACGGAGGTGTATTCCGTGCCGTGCGCGCCGGAAACCAGCGCCAAGATTTTTCCAGGCTTCGCGCCGTGCACCACCACGACAGGAATGTTGGTGGCGGCGTCCACGCCTGCGGGGACTTCGATGTAGCCCGTCGTCTTCTGCCCGCGCGCCGCCGTTGCTGTTCCAACAGTAAAGCTCGCTTGCTGCGCTTGCGCTGCAGTGGCAAGAACGAAAAGCGATAGAAATGTCGCGATACGAACGATGCGCAGCATGTTTCCTCCTGCTTGCTCAGTCGTGGCCCGCGCCGCGAAGCACATCGACCGCGTGGGGGAGCAGTGACGCCACGGCGTCGAGCGATTCCACTGCGCCCTTTGGACTGCCGGGAAGATTCACGATGATGCTCTGCGCGCGCACCCCGGCCACGGCGCGGGAAAGCACGGCATGCGGATTACTTCCCTTCCCGGCGGCGCGCATCACTTCCCCTATTCCCGGAATGAACCGCGCGCAAACCGCGCCGGTTGCTTCCGGTGTGACGTCGCGCGGGCCCAGGCCCGTGCCGCCAGTGGTCAGAATAATGTCGGCCCGCTGCGAATCCGCGCACGCTATGAGAAACGCCTGAATCATGGGCGAATCGTCGGACACGGTTTCCGCTGCGGCCACCTGCCAGCCAAGCTGCACGCAGCGTTCGCGCAGCGCCGGGCCGGACAGGTCCGCGCGTTTGCCGCGGAAAACGGAATCGCTGACGGTGAGGATGGCGACGCGCATCGGCGGAATCAACCCTGGGCGTCGCGGCTGGATTCGTCAATCAGGCGGAAGGCTTCCATCAAGAGTCCCTGCGTGGACATGGTGGTAGTCGTCTTGTCGGTGCTGGCGTTGAAATCAATTTCGAATTCCCCGTCGTTCCAGGTCACTGCCTTGAAGACGGCCTCGTTGCCTTCCACGCTGCCCAACTGAGCGTGCTTGCAAGCGCCGGCGCCAAAAAACATCTCGCAGGTGTCGTTGCCGTGGTTGATGGTCAGCCGGCAGGACTTCTGCCCCATCTCCAGCGACTGCAGCAGGTCCATGATGCTCATTTCTTCCAGGCGCCCTTGCACGGTGCCGGGGCGCGCGCTGCGCTGCTGCATTTTTTCGAGTTGCAGCCGGTCCACCACTTTTTTTGCGCGGCGCACAAATTCCTTCAGGAAGAACGGCTTGATGATGAAGTCTTCCACGCCGTCCACCAGCGGGCGCAGTTTTTCTTCGATGTCGGCGCGCCCGGCAATAAAGATGAACGGCATGGCCTTGGTGCGATCGCGGCCGCGGAGTTTCTCGTAGAGTTGCCGCCCGTCGATGCCGGGCATTTTGTAGTCGGAAATAATCATGTCCGGCGGGTTGTCGATCACCTGCAGCAGGGCGTCGGCGCCGTCTGCCGCCGTGGACAGCTCGCAGTGCGGCTCCAGCCCGCGCTTGATGAGTTCCATCACCAGCGGATTATCTTCCACCACCAGAACGCGGACGGCCTTCATCGGCGCGCCTCTCCTGCAGCGCCCGGTCGCAGGTAGCGGCCGCTCTTCCCGCCGATTTTTTCCACGAGATAGATGTCCGTGATTTCCATGCCCTTGTCGAGGGCCTTACACATGTCGTAAATGGTTAGTGCCGCCACGCTTGTCGCACACAGCGCTTCCATTTCCACGCCGGTCCGGGCCGTGGCGGTTACGCGGGAGCTGATTTCCACGCCATTCTCGCACAGCCGCACGGTCACATCAATGTGCGTCAAGGGCATCGGGTGGCAGAGCGGAATCAACTCGGCAGTGCGCTTGGCCGCGGCGATTCCGGCAATCCGAGCCACTTCCAACGGATTCCCCTTCGGCGTTTCCATCCGGCGAATTTTCCCCAGCACCTCGCGGCTCATGCGCACAGAGCCGTGTGCGATCGCCGTTCGCTCCGTGACGGACTTCGACGTCACGTCCACCATGTGCACCTTCGCGCCTTTTTTGTAGTGCGAGAGCTTGGCCATGAGGAAATCCGTTACAACACGCCGCGTCTTGGCAGCACGTCCACCCAATCACCAGCGGCGGATTCGAGCTTCGACTCCGGCACAATCAGAAAGCAGTTGGCCTGCGTCAGGGCAACAATATCGCCGGAGCCTTGCCACGGCAACTCTTTCACCGTTGGTTCGCCGCTCGGCCACTCCACCATCGCGGGAAGAAAATGCGTGAGCGCGGCTTTCTGCTTTACGGCCGCCGCCAACTTCGCCTTAAAAGTAGGCAGCGGCCGCGGCGGCGCCCCGCTGAGCATGTCGATGGCGGGCACGACGAACAGCTCAAATGTGACCATTGTCGAAACCGGATTCCCCGGCAAGCCAAAAAAGAATCTTCCGTTGCAGGTGCCGAACACAGCCGGCTTGCCCGGACGAATGGCCACCGCGTCGAACGCGAATGTCGCGCCCATTTCGCGCAGCACCACTTCCACCAGATCGTACTTCCCCATGGAGACGCCGCCGGAAATCACCAGGATATCTTCTTGCATCCCGCGCTCCACGCGCTTCCTCAACTCGTGGATGTGATCGGGAGCATTGGGCAGCGGCACGGGTTCGCCGCCGGCCAGTTCCACCTGCGCCGCAAGCGAAATCGTATTGCTATTGCGGATCTGCAGACCGTTGGGCTGCTGCCAGACTTCCACCACTTCGTCGCCGGTGGAAAGAATCGCCACGCGCGGTGGCTTGGCGATTTTCACGCGTACGTGCCCCACCTGGCCGAGCAGTGCCAACTCCGGATAGCCCAGCCGCGCGCCGGGCTTCAACAAGAGTTGATCCTCCTTGGCTTCACTGCCACGCGGCACCACATTTTGCCCGGCTTCCGCGGCGCGTTCGATGAGCACGCTGCCCGTCGTGGGCTTGGTGTGCTCGATCATCACCACTGCGTCGGCACTCGCGGGCATTCCTGCGCCGGTCATGATCTGCACGCACTGCCCCGCGCGCAGCTTCCCTGTGTACATGCCTCCGGCCTTGACTTCCGCAACCACGTTGAGCGTTACCGGCGCGCGCGCAGTGTCCACTGCGCGCACGGCGAAGCCGTCGCGGGTCGAGCGGTCAAACGGAGGATAATCGCGGTCGGCGTGGACATTTTCCGCCAGCACGCAACCCAGCGCCTGGCCCAACTCGACGTACGCGCATCGCGGCGCGAGTCCCGCAGCGGTAACGGCTTCGATCACTTTTCGTCGGGCTTCAGCGTACGGAAGAATAGGAGCCTCCGTCAGATCCAAGAGGCAAGCTTGGTGTTTGCGGGAACGATGGTGGCGTCGCGCTCCGGGCCGGTGGAAATCATGCCGATCTCGACGCCCAATTCGCCGCTGATGAAGCGCAGGTACTCCTTCGCCGCGACCGGCAGTTTCGCCGGGTCGCACACGCCATAGGTGGACGAGCGCCAGCCGGGCAGCGCGTGATACACCGGCGTCACCTGCTCGAGCTTCTCAGCCTCCGCGGGCATTTCCGTGACGGGAGTGCCTTTGTACTTGTAGCCGACGCAGACCTGAATTTCCGGCTGCGTGTCGAACACGTCGAGCTTGGTGACCACCAGCGATTCAATCCCGTTGATCATCGCCGCGTAGCGCAACACCATCAGGTCCAGCCAGCCGCAGCGCCGCGGGCGTCCGGTCACCGCGCCGTACTCTTTGCCGCGGTCGCGGACTTCCTTGGCATCGAGGTCGGGCATCTCGGTAGGAAACGGCCCGCTGCCCACGCGCGTTGTGTACGCCTTGGTGACGCCAACGACGGCATCGATGCGCGTCGGCGGCACGCCCAGGCCGGTGCAGGCGCCGCCCACGGACGCGCTCGACGACGTGACGTACGGGTAGGTGCCATGGTCAATGTCCAGCATGGTGCCCTGCGCGCTTTCGAACAGCACCGACGCATTTTCATCCAGCGCGCGGTTGAGCAGCGCCGAGGTGTCCGCCACGTAGCCGCGAATGCGGTCCGCCAGCGCCAGCGACTCGTCGAGAATTCCGGCGCAATCCAGGTCCTCGCCGGCGAGGGCGCGATAAATTACGTTCTTTTCTTTCAGGAGAGTCTGCATCTTGCTGCGCAGGAGGTCGGGGTCCACCAGGTCGCAGATGCGCAGCCCGCGCCGAGCCATTTTATCTTCGTAGGTGGGACCGATGCCGCGCGACGTGGTGCCGATTTTGCCCGCGCCACGCGCCGCTTCCGCCGCCTTTTCCACCTGGCGATGACACGGAAAAATCACGTGCGCGCGATTGCTCACAAACAGGCGGCCGTTTACATCCACGCCGGCCTTCGCTAGCATGTCGATTTCGGCAACGAGCGCGGCGGGGTCCACCACCACCCCGGCGCCGATGACGGCTTTTTTGCCCGGACGCAGAATGCCGCAAGGAATCAACTGAAGAACGAACTTCGCATCGCCAATAATGACCGTGTGGCCGGCATTGTGCCCGCCGGCGCAGCGCGCGATGTAGTCAAACGTGGCGGACAGGTAGTCCACCACCTTGCCTTTGCCTTCATCGCCCCACTGGGCGCCCACTACGACAATCGATTTCATCTGCTGTTATCCCGCGCTATATCCCCGCACTTTGGCCGCACGCTGCCCACCCGTTCCGTACTCTGGTGACAGAAAACTAGGCGTGAGGCTCGAGGCCCAATAAAAGATAGTAACCGTTGCGCGCGAAGGAGGCAAGCCGAGCCAGAATGCGGCCGGGGCATTGCCCTGTGGCACTTTTCAATCGGCTTAGCTCAAATGGCGCGCGAGGATGCTCTCGATCTTATCCTTGGGCACGGCGCCGACGAGTTGGTCGGCCACCTGCCCGCCCTTGAAGATGAGCAGAGTGGGGATGCCGCGGATGTTGAAGCTGGTGGCCACCTGGTTTTCGTCCACGTTGAGCTTGACCACTTTCAGCTTGCCGGCGTACTGCGTGGCAATTTCCGCCACCGTTGGCGCGAGCATGTGGCACGGGCGGCACCACTCCGCCCAGAAGTCCACCATCACCGGCTGGCTTTTGCTAGCTTCGATCACTTCCGCCTGAAAATTCCCGTCATTTACTGCGTTCACGTTATCGGCCATGAGTTCCCTTTCGTAAGTGGGCCGACCCGCAATGCGGATCGGCCAGAGTTAATTGGATGCTCCCGGCGCGCGAGGGATTCGGGCTTGCATCGCGGTCTGGTACAACCGGGCATACTCCGCCGCGGAAGCATGCCATGAAAAATCCTTGGCCATGCCGTTCAATTGCAGCCGGCGCCAGGCCTTGGCGTCGCGGAAGATTTCGAGCGCCTTACCCACGGCGGCGAGCAACGCGCGGCCGTCGTACTCCGCGAACTTGAATCCCGTGCCCTTCCCCGAAAAGGGCTCGAAGGGTTCCACTGTATCATCCAGGCCGCCGGTAGCGCGAACGATAGGCACGGTGCCGTAGCGCAGGCTGTACATTTGATTCAAGCCGCATGGCTCGTAGCGCGACGGCATCAGAAACATATCCGCGCCAGCTTCAATGCGGTGCGCCAGTGCGTTGTCGAAACCAATGCGCAGGCCCACCTTCCCCGGGAAGCGCGACGCCAGCGCGCGCAGGAAGCGTTCGTATTTCGGCTCTCCGGTGCCCAGCACAACCAGCGCCAGATTTTCGCGCAACATTTCGCTGGCGACTTTCGCGAGCAGGTCGAAGCCTTTCTGGTCTGCAAAGCGCGAGACGATGCCGATCAGCGGGCGTTCCACGCTCTCCGCCAGCTTGAATTCGCGCAACAGATCTTTCTTGCATAGCGCCTTGCCGTCGAGATACTTCGCGGAATATTTTGCGGCGATGAAGTCGTCGTTCTCGGGATTCCACAGCGAGTAGTCCGCGCCGTTGAGGATGCCCATCACGTGCCCAGTGCGCTCGCGCACCACGCCATCGAGTCCGTGCCCGAATTCCGGTGTCATGATTTCCTGCGCGTAGCGCGGGCTTACTGTCGTCACCCAATCCGCGGCCAGGAGCCCACCCTTGAGATAATTAACGCGGCTGTAGAATTCTAGCGACTTGATGCTGAACAGGCTGGCCGGCAAACCGGCGCGCGCGAGCAATCCGCGGTCGAACAAGCCGTGATAGCCCATGTTGTGCACAGTGAAGACGACAGGCAAAGCGCGCAGCAGCGGGTCGCCCGCATACTGGAAGCGCAGAAGCACCGGCACCAGCGCCGTCTGCCAGTCGTGACAATGAATCACGTCCGGCCGCCACACCTGTTTGGCGATTTCCAGCGCGGCCCTGCTGAACAGCGCAAATCGCTCGCCGTTGTCCGGATAATCCTTGCCGCGCGATGTGTAGAGCGCGCCGCGGTCGAAGTACTCGGGATCGTCCACAAAGAAATAGCGCACGCCGTGGAGCACGGCGCCGTCGGTGATCGCCGGAAAACGCAGCGTATCGCCCATGGGGATGGTCAGGCTGGGCACCACGATGGTCGAAACGCGCGTGCCGCGATAGCGAGGAAGCACCACAGCCACGTCGTGCCCCAGCGCCACGAGCGCTTTGGGCAGCGCCTCCACCACGTCGGCGAGGCCGCCGGTTTTTGAGAACGGTAAACCTTCCGGGGATACAAACAGAATCTTCATCGGCAGAAACGCAAACAGTCAACGGTACTGAATGGCGGAAAATTCGTCAAGGAGAAGCGCCGCGTGCCGCGCGGGCGCGGAATTGCTACACTCAGCGGCGCACATGGCTCCGCAACGGTTGGGACAACATTTTCTGAAGGACGAAGCGTGGCGCGCGCGCATCTTGCGCAGCCTCGCGCCGCAGCCCGATCAGGAATGGCTCGAAATCGGCGCGGGCCACGGCGAAATGACGCGCGAATTGGCGCGCACTTCGCACAAAGTGATAGCGATCGAGCTCGATGCGCCGCTCGTTGCCGCGCTTGAGCGCTTGGCGGAAGAACACCCCAACATCAAGGTGCATTCCGGCGACGTCCTGGCGCTCAACCTCGAAAAATCGGGCCTTCGCCCCGGCGCGGAGCGCGTGCGCGTATACGGCAGTCTGCCCTATTACATTACCTCGCCGATCCTCCGTCGGTTGTTCGAGTACGCTGGCGCGATTGAATCCATCCACGTTGTGATTCAGTTTGAAGTCGCTGAGCGGCTGGCAGCCAGGCCCGGCCGGCGCGAATATGGATTTCTTTCCGTACTGGCGCAGTTTTACGCGCAACCCGAAATTCTTTTTCGCATTCCGCCGGGCGCGTTCCGGCCGCGGCCCAAGGTGTCGTCGGCGCTGGTGCGCCTCGTCATCCGCCGTGAACGCGTGAAGGTGGGCGACGAAGAAAAGTTTATCGCTTTTGTCGGAAAGTGTTTTGAGCAGAAACGTAAAACATTGTTGAACAACCTGAAGCCTGTGGCCGGCGCGGAAAACGCGATAGAGGCGATTCGCGCCGCGGGCTTGCCGCCCGGCGTGCGCGCTGAGGAATTGACCGTCGAGAAACTTGCCGCGCTGTTTTGCGCGATGCGCTAGCGTTGCGCTGATGCTTCGGCCATCACTTTTTTTCGTTCAGCGCGGCAACGAGGCGGTCGGGGTAATCCGTCATGATGCCGTCCACTCCCGCTTTGATGAGCCCGCGCATTTCTTCCGCCTCGTTGATCGTCCAGCAGACCACCTGCAAATCGTTGCGGTGGGCCCGGTCCAGCAGTTCCGGTGTGACAATGTCTCCGCGCGGCGCGAGCTGCCGCGCACCGATTTCCAGCGCGCGATCTACGATGGCTTCAGGCCCGCCATCGGGCATGGCATGGAACAGCAAGCCGGTCATCAGCGTATTGTCCAGGCGGCGGACGTTGCGCAGCATGCCGGGCCGAAAGGAAAGGATCACGGCGCGTGCGGCTTCCTTCGCGCCACGCAGTGCCGCCACTAATCCGTGCTCGATACCCCACGCAGCTTCCTGTTTCACTTCCAGGAAAATCACGATGTCTTTCTCGCGCGCGAAGTTCAGGATTCCCTCGAGCGTGGGGATGCGCTCACCGGTAAACTTTGCGCCGAACCACGAACCGGCATCCAGCTCATGGAGCTGGGCCAGCGTGAGGTCTTTCACCGCGGCGTTGGATCCCGTCGTTCGCTCCAGCGTGGCATCGTGCACGCAGACCAGGTGGGCGTCGCGGGTAAGATGCAGGTCAGTCTCGATGAAGGTGGCGCCCATCTCCACGGCAAGGCGAAACGCCGCCATCGTGTTTTCTGGCGCGTGGCCGGAAGCTCCGCGATGCCCTACCACCCATGTGCGTCCCATCGGTTCCGATATCCTAGCAGAAACTTCGCGGGCTGGAGCGGAGAGCGTTTCCGGTGCGACCCAAGAATCAGCCCCGCGGGGTTTCACGTGGCGCTTTCCCCTAGCGCGCAAACGATGTAGCCTTGCAGCGCTGCGAGCAGTGGATTCTCGGCACTTCGCTCGCGGCACGAGGCCCCATGCCTGAGCACCGATCCTTCTTTGCGATGCCTGCCGCCGGCGCTCCCGAGGCCTCGGGACTGCCGCGACGCCTGGGCCTGGGCACGGCCACCAGCGTGGTCGTAGCCAACATGATTGGCGCAGGCATTTTCACCACCTCCGGGCTGATGCTTGCGCACACCGAAAGCGGCTGGCTGGTGCTGTTGGCGTGGCTGCTGGGAGGCATGGTCGCGGTGTGCGGCGCTCTGAGCTACGCCGAGCTGGCTACCATGATGCCGCATGCCGGCGGCGAATACGTCTACCTGCGCGAAATCTACGGCCCGCTTCCCGCTTTCCTCACCGGCTGGACCAGTTTCTTCGTAGGCTTTTCCGCGCCCGTGGCGGCTTCGGCGGTGGCCTGTGCGAAGTATCTCGCGGCAGCGGGCGTGCTTCCCGAAACGTGGGTGGCGGAAAAAAGCACGGCAGCGGGCATCGTACTGGCGCTGACCGCGGTGCACTACTGCGGCCTGCGCTTGGGCGCGCACGTACAAAACTTTCTCACCGGCCTCAAGCTCCTTCTGCTCTTCGGACTGATCGCAGCCGGTTTCGCTATCGGCCGCGGAGGCTGGGATTTTCTCGGTGCCGCGAGCGGCTTCTGGGCCGCGGGACGTCCGTCGCAATTGGGCGTCACCTTGCTGCTGGCCATGTTCGCCTACAGCGGGTGGAACGCCGCCGGCTACATTGCGGAGGAAATCGAACAGCCGGCGCACAATCTGCCGCGCTCGCTGCTGCTGGGCACGCTGATCGTCACCCTCATCTACCTGCTGATGAATCTGCTGCTGTTCTTCGCCGCGCTGCCCGCTCAGCTTCGCGGGATCGTGCCCGTGGGCGAAGTGGCGGCCGTACAGCTTTTTGGCCCGGGCGCCGCAACGATGATTTCCACCCTCATCGCCCTCGCGCTGCTATCCTCGCTCAGCGCGTACATACTCATCGGCCCGCGCGTCTATTACGCCATGGCCAAGGACAGACTGTTTTTCCGCTTCGCCGCGCGCGTGCATCCACGCTTCCAGACGCCGGGGCTTTCCATTCTGGCGCAAGCCGCTTGCGCGCTGGCCATGATTCTGACCGGCACCTTCGAGCAGTTGCTCGTCTACATCGGTTTTTCGCTGGGAATTTTTCCGTTGCTTGCAGTAGCCGGTGTGTTCCTGCTGCGGCGGCGTCAACCACAGCGCGAGCGGCCCTACCGAGTGTGGGGTTATCCGCTGGTGCCGCTGTTCTTCCTGGTGGTCATGGTAGCGGTGCTCGTCGTGGGCTTCGTCAATTCGCCCAAGCCGTCGCTGATTGCCCTGGCCACAGTAGCCGCCGGCGTGCCGGCGTATTGGCTGACAGTGCGCCAATCATCCAGCCAGCGCTGACGCTCGCTTCTACTTCTCTGCCAACAATTCATCGAGACGCGCGAGCGCCTGCCGAAGCTTTTCCGCGTTCCCGCCGAACCCAATGCGCAGATAGCCGGGCATGCCCAGTTGTTCCCCGGGCACGATGAGCAGGTTTTTTCGTAAACGCGCGGCTTCCGCGAGTTCCGCCGTAGTGCCCTTCCCTTTGTAACCCAGCCAGGCAATCGCCCCGGCGGCTGGCGGAATGTGCGTTAACAAATTTCCGTGACGCTCAGCCCAGTCGCTGACGATCGGATAATTTTCGCGGAGGATTTTGCGCGTGCGCTCGAGGATGCGCGCGCGGCGCGCCGGCTCGAGCGCAATCGCGGCCAGCCGGTCGGTAAGCATAGTGGGGCCGATGGTCGTGTAGTCGTGGTAGCCCCACAATTTCTCCGCCATCTCCGCGGGCCCCACCACCCAACCAGTGCGCAGCCCGGGCATGCCAAACGATTTGGAAAAGCCGGCGGTGCACAGCACGCGGTCGTAACGGCCGTAGAAAGTCGGCGACATCGTGCCGCTGAATTCCGCGCCGCGATAGACTTCGTCGGCAAGAATCCAAGCACCCACACTGCTGGCGGCTGCGCAGATTTCACCCATCAGCTTTTCGCTCAGGACAGCGCCGGTGGGATTGCTTGGGTTGCAAATGGCGATGAGTTTCGTCTTCGGGGTGAGCAGACGGCGAAGTTCGGCGATATCCGGCGCCCAGCGGAGGTTTTCGCGCAGCCACAGCGGCTTCACCGCCGCGCCGAACGACTCCGCCAGCCCGCCGATCTGCATGTAGTTCGGCTGCATAAAGATTACTTCATCGCCGCGCTCGACCTGCGACCACACCGCGATGTAATTGGCCTCACTGCAGCCGCACGTGAGAAGCACGTTGGCCGCCGACGCGCCGGGGTATAGCTCGGCGATGCGCCCGCGCAGCTCTTCGCTGCCGTTGGTTTGCGGATAGCCGAGCGGCACAGCCAGCACGCGGTCGCGCTGTGCAGGGTCGTCCAGCAGATCGGCCGCGCTGAGAGGTTCGACGCCGCTCTCGGAAATGTTCAGCTCAACGTGATGCTCCCACACCGACTGCCAGCGCTCCAGCTCAAACGGGGCGATTTGCATAGACTCCTCCGAATAGCAGCGGGCTAGTCTACTTCACCTGCGTGGAATGAGGAATGCATGCTGGGCGGAATCAGCGCTTGCGCTTTGGCTTGGGCCACGGCGCCCAATCCACGCCGGGGGGTCGCGTGCCGAAGCCGGCGGCGAAGATGGCGGATTCCGTCACGCCGTCCACGCCAAGGTCGCGCTCGAGGACCGTGTCGGCCAGGGCCATGGTGCAAAACGGCGCCAAGCCCAGCCACGTAGCCGCGAGCAAGAATGTTTGCCCGAGGTGCCCGGCGTCCAGCAGTACGGCACGGTAGGAGCGTGCAAAGCGATACTTCCATTGCGGGCGGGAAAAGCGCGCCGTGAACAGAAAAAGCGCGGCGGCATCCTGGTACCATGGCTGTCCGGGAAGGTATCGCGTCACTTGCCGCGGCGTAGCGCCGCGTTGGAGCAGTTCGAGCCGGTGGCAATCCGCGGCGTAGTGATAGATGCCCGGCGTGAGGCCCTCGATGCGCAGCGCCAGTACGTAGGTTTCGATGGGATGCAGCGCCCCGCCGGAGGGCGAAGTTTTGAACGCGAAGCGTCCAATGCCGGGAATGTGCACCAAGCGATGCACGCGGCTCACAAGCCACAGTAGTTCGCCCAGCGAGCGCAACGGGACGCGACGCCGCTGAAATTGCCTCCAGGTGCGGCGCGCCAGCAGCACGCGCGGAAATTCACTCGCAACCTTCGGAGCCGCGAGGGAAATCTGTCGCGCGCGCGGGTAGTGCTTTACGGGCGAAGGGATGGGCCACGTTTTGGCCTGTTCCCGCAGCGCGGCGTTGACTACGTCGATGTCGTGCTCGAATTCGACATCTTTCGTGGAAAAGTGGAAGAAGCCCGCAGCGGGGTTCCAGTCCTGCCACTCCGCCATGGCTTTTTCCGTGGACGACGCATTGCGATCGGAGCGCTGCAGCAGCGACCGTCGCGTTAGCTCCTCGCAGGCTTTGCGCAGCGAGGCCGCGGAATACTCCGGAAAATGCCGGGCCAGCGCGCGAAACGTGCGCCAACTGCTAAAAAAATCGAGGAGGGCGCACGCCAGCGGCGCGGCGCTGGTACGCGTGCGCGTGGCGTAGTTTTCGAAGACCAGGCCTTCCGTGTCCCAGTAGCAGACCAGAAATGGAGAGCGCCGAAAGTGGGGCCCGCGACGTTTGCGCATACCTGTATTCGAGGCAGTCCGCTGGCGTAGCGGTGCGCGGCCACCCCGGTCCGTCACAACGTGCTGTGCTCGCCCCCTGTTGATTACGGCTGCGGAGAAGTCCAGTTCCCTTTGCAGGCCGCCATGACTTTCTTGGAGCTCTGCTGCAGCGCCCTGATGTTCAGGTCGATGTGCTTCTTGCCTTTGGCCGTAGCAGAAGCGCGAACTGCCTTGAGCTGTTTGATCGCGAGCTTGATGGCCTTGCCAACGTGTGCAGTGGAGACTTTCTTCGCCTTTGTTTTTTTCGCCATTGCGGCTCCTGACGGTGGGCGGACGGAGTGTACAAGAGCGGGCCGATGGAATCATCACTCCGCATGCCCCGTGGAATGGCGCGGAGTCTAGTGCCGCGAGTTATACAAGTCAAGCAATTGCTGAACTGCGAGAAGCGCGGTGCGTTCAGGGCGCCAGGCCGATGCGGCGCAGCAGCGCGGCAAAGCGCGGTTCGGAGTGCAGGGAGTCGAAGCGCGGGTGCGCTTTGACGTTGACCAGGCGGGCTTCGCGGTTCGCGTAGCTTTTTTCAAGCCAGGAGAGGGCCTCATCCTTGTCGCCCAGCCCGGCGTAAATCATGGCCACATCGTAAGCGGAAACCGGCTCGCGTCCGGCGCGCGCTTGAATTCCCGCCAGCATGCGCAGCGCCTCTTTTTTTCTTCCGAAAGCTGCGTAAGCAGCGGCCAGCTCGGAATCGTAGCCGCTGCCGGAAAGCTCCTGGGCCTTGCGGAAAGCTTCGAGCGCCTCCTTAGCCATGCCCTTTTCCACAAGCGCAAAGCCCATGTAACCATAAGCCGAGTCAAAGCTGGGATCGAGGTCCAGCGCGTTGCGCGTTTGCTCGATGGCGAGGTCATACTGCCGGGCCAGGAAGTAGCACCATCCCGTATTGGCCGTGATGACCAGCGAGAGCGGGTCGAGCTCTTGTGCGCGGCGTGCGTGTTCGATGGCCTCGGCGCTGCGGCCCAGCGCGGCCAGATGCAGCGCGTACCAATGATGCGCGGTAGCGTAATTCGGATTCAGCGCCAGGGCTCGCCGGAATTCCTGCTCCGCTGCGGCCCACTCGTAATGCATGAACCGCACGGTGGCCAGCGACACGTGCGCCTCGGCGGAAGAGTCGTCCAACTCGAGCGCCCGCTTCGCTGCGGCCTCGGCCAGGGGGTGCGCTCGCTCCGGTGCAATGTAAGCACCGCCGCCGGCGACAATGTAAGCATCAGAAAGCCCCACGTAGGCTGGCGCGTACGAAGGGTCATTGGCGATGGCCAGTTGGAAGAGATCCATTGCTTTGGTCAAGTCTTCGCGCGTGCGCTTGTTTAAGAAGTAGCGCCCTTTGATATAGGCCACATAAGCTGCCGGATTCACGGGTGAGGAGAGGGCCAGGCGCGCGGCTTCACGCGGGGTGAGGGCCACGCGGATTTCCCGCGCCACAGCGGAAGCCACCTCGCGCTGCAGGTCGAGGACGTCGCGCAGGTCGCGCTCGTACGAGTTGTTCCAGATGTTGGTGTCCGACGAAGCGCGGATCAGGCGCGCGGTGATGCGCACGCGCCCGCCGGATTCCAGCGCGGAGGCTTCCAGCACGGCGTCCACCTTCAATTCACGGGCGATTTCCGGCACGCTTTTCGTGCTGCCCTTGTAGCGCATGATGGAGGTTCGCGAAATCACGCGCAGTGCGCTGATGTTAGCCAGCTCGGCGATCAGCGCGTCGGTCATGCCGTCGGCGAAATATTCTTGCTCGGGATTGCCCGCCGGAGTGGTCAGCGGCAGCACAGCCACTGATTCGACGTGTGTGGAGGGCGGCGGAAAAATGCGGTCACGCAGTCCACCCAGGTTAAGCGCCACTGCCGCCACCAGAAGCGCAAGCGCGGCCGGCGCTGACCAGACGAAAGTTCGCCGCCAGGGGTTGCGCCGCGCCGGTAGATGCGGAATGCTTAACGTAGAAGCTGTCACTTCCAGCCGGCGCAAATCCACGGTGAGATCCACCGCGGACTGGTAGCGGTTCTCCCGATCTTTTTCCAGGCACTTCAGTGCTATGCGCTCGATTTCGGGGGAAATACGCGCGTTGATTACGCGCGGCGGCACCGGCACCTGGTGCAGGATTACGTCGATCATTTTGGCCGCTTGCGTCTCGCGAAAGGGCCGCTGGCCGGTCATCATTTCGTACAGCACGGTGCCGAAGGAATAGATATCGGTGCGCGTGTCAACGGAATCGCCGCACAACTGCTCCGGCGACATGTACGGCAGCGTGCCGCCGGCGATATTGCGCTCGGAAATATCGCTGGTCACTTCGCCGCTGATTTCGATGTCGCGGCGGACCAGCTTGGCCAGGCCGAAGTCCAGCACCTTCACCTGTCCCTTGGGCGTCACCATGATGTTGCCCGGCTTGAGGTCGCGATGCACAACGCCCTTTTCGTGCGCTTCACCGAGCGCCAGCGCTACCTGCGTCATCAGCTTCACGATTTCCTTTTCCGGCAACGCGCCCTGCGCCAGCCGGTCGGCCAGCGAGACGCCGGGCACGAATTCCATGACCAGAAAATCCACTCCGCCCTGCGTGTCGAAATCGTGGACGGTAGCTACATGCGGATGGTTCAGCCGGGAAAGGGTCAGCGCTTCCTGACGGAAACGCTGGCGGAGTTCGGGAGTATTAAGCGTGCCGGGAGGCAATACCTTCAGCGCGACATCGCGTTGCAAGCGCTCATCGCGCGCGCGGTAGACTTCGCCCATCCCGCCAACGCCGATTTTTTCAAGAATGCGGTACCGGTCCAGGGTGTGACCAATCATCAGTGAGGGGATCCAGTCCCGCGCCGAATCTTAGGCTGTGCGTTCAGGTGTGTCAACTCGCGCCCCGAACGTGGCTTTACCGGTCGATTATTATTGCGAGGCGTGCCGCCCAAGAATGTAGCCACTTCCGTGGGTGGATCTGCGCTCTTCGGACGTTCGCAGATTGTGGTTGTTTGCGGCGTGCTTTGGACGTAATCTGGTAGCCCTCCAGCCGCTCGACGCCGGCTTTTGTATGGACGAGGGGCGCACGCAGCTTCCTTTTTGACCGGTCGGCAAGGTACCTCATCGCTAGAAATGCGTCGGCACGCGGCCTCAGCAGGCCAGGGCGCGGCTCGCGGAATCGCTGCCAAAAGGAGTTTGATGAAGCACGCCGAGATTTTCCTGGCTTGGGGACGCATCCTCACCGGCCGCGCTCCTTCTATCTCCATCGAAATCACCAAGGAATGCCCGCTCCGCTGCCCTGGCTGTTACGCCTACGAGGACGCGCATCTGGGCGGCGGCGTCACGCTGCGCCAGCTCTCCGACCATAAGGGCGACCAATTGGTGAAAAGCGTCCTCGACGTGGTGGACCAGCACAAGCCTCTGCACATTTCGCTGGTTGGTGGTGACCCGCTGGTTCGCTGTCGCGAGTTGGAAGTCCTGCTGCCCCAATTGAACGACCGGGGAATTTTTGTACAGGTGGTCACCAGCGCGTTCCGCCAGATTCCGGCGGCGTGGGCTTCGCTCTCACGGCTCAACGTGGTGGTATCCATTGACGGCCTCGAGGCGGAGCACAACGAGCGCCGCAAGCCCGCCACTTACGAACGCATCCTGAAGAATATCATTGGCCATCGCGTGGTTGTGCACACCACGATCACCGGTCAAACCATGCGTCGCGACGGCTACTGGGAAGAGTTCTTGCAGTTCTGGACGCCGCGCGATGAAATCAAGAAGGTGTGGATCAGCTTGTTCACTCCGCAGCGCGGCGCCGCGCTGGCTCCCGAGCACCTTTCCATCGAGGAGCGCGATTGCGCCATTCAGGATCTCTACCGCTTGCGTGAAAAGTTTCCCAAGCTGGACATGGCCAAAGCACTGATCAAGGAATTTGCCCGGCCGCCACAATCGCCCGACGAATGCGTCTTCGCCAAGACAACGCTCACGCTTTCCGCGGACCTGCGCACCAAGGTCGAGCCTTGCCAGTTGGGCGGCGAGCCGGACTGCTCGCGGTGTGGATGCGTCGCCTCTATGGGTTTGGCTGCAGTGGGAAACCACTTGCTCGTGCCCGGAGTGACGGCGGGAATGATCTTCCACGCGTCGGCAAAGATCGGCGGAATAGTCGCAAAACTTCGCGACGCCCGGCCCATCGCCGCGCCTCCCTGCGAGCAGGAACCGGAATCTTCTTCCGCCGCTTGAAGTCCCTTGAAACGTTTTTGAATCTCGTGAATTCCCGCCACTCTTATTTTGCCGCGTGGTGGCGGACGTCGCGTCCCGCCACGATGTAAATGACGTCCTCGGCGATGTTGGTGGCGTGGTCGGCGATGCGTTCCAGGTTTTTTGCCACTAGAATCAATTCGAACGCCGGAAACACCACGCTGGCATTCTCCATCATGTAGGTGAGCAACTCGCGAAACACCTGATCGCGCAGGTGATCCACCTGGTCGTCGCGCAGCATGACGGTGCGCGCCATTTCCACGTCCTTGTTTACCAGGGCGTTCAAGCTGTCGCGCACCATTTCTTCGGCGGCGCGGCTCATGCGCGGCAAATCAATGTAGGGTTTCACGTGCGGATGCTGTACCACGCGCAGCGCCGACTGCGCGATGTTCACCGCCTGGTCGCCGATGCGTTCCAGGTCCGCGTTGATGCGCGAGACGGCCAGCACGAAGCGCAAGTCAGTAGCCATCAACTGCTGCAAGGCCAGCATCTGCACCACGCGGTCGTCGATTTCCATTTGCATCTGGTTGATCGCCGGCTCTTCTTCAATCACTTGCTGTGCCAGGGCCGCTTGGCTTTCCAGCACCGATTGAACGGACTGGTGCACAGCGCGCTCCGCCAGGCTGCCCATCCACAGCAGGCGCTCCTTCATTTCTTCTAATTCCTGTTCGAAATGCCGCTCCATAGTTCTCCTATCCAAAGCGCCCGGTGATGTAGGACTCGGTGCGCGGGTCGGCCGGGGTGGTGAAGAGTTGCGGCGTCGGGCTGAATTCCACCATCGTGCCATTCAGCAGGAAGGCTGTGTAATCACTCACCCGCGCCGCCTGCTGCATATTGTGGGTGACGATGACGATTGTATAGGTCTTCTTCAATTCGAGCATCAGCTCTTCGATCCTTGCAGTGGAGACCGGATCGAGCGCTGAGGCCGGCTCATCCATCAGCAGCACTTCCGGCTGTACGGCCAGCGCCCGAGCGATGCACACGCGCTGCTGCTCGCCCCCTGAAAGATCCATCGCATTTCGATGCAAGCGGTCTTTCACTTCGTCCCACAGCGCCGCGGAGCGCAGCGCCTGCTCCACGCGGTCGCGCAAATCGCTTCGCGACTTGGCCAATCCATTGATGCGCGGACCGAAGGCCACATTGTCATAAATGGACTTGGGGAAGGGGTTGGGCTGCTGGAACACCATGCCCACGCGCCGCCGAAGGTTGATGACATCACAGTCCGGAGCATAGATGTCCCTGCCGTCTAGGAGCACTTTGCCTTCTACGCCCACGCCGGGAATCGTGTCGTTCATGCGGTTCAGAGTTCGCAACAGGGTGGATTTGCCGCAGCCGGAGGGCCCGATGATGGCCGTAATCAGCTTGCCGTAGAACGGCAGCGTTACGTCCTTCACCGCCGCGCGCTCGCCGTAGCGGACACTGAGAGTCTGCGTTTCCATCACGGCACCCGGCTTCCCGGAGGGCGCCTCGCGTTCCTGGGCGTGCATCTTGAGCAGTGGGAAATCGCGTGTTGTCGCCAGATCCATGAAACCTCTCTTACCCTCCGGGTCATTAGCTGCAGCGGCCAAGCTCGTTACACCGGATGCAAGCGTCGCGCCAGTACGACGCGAGCAATCACGTTCGTCAGCAGCACCAGCAGCAGCAAGACGAGGCCCGCCGCATAGGCCTGGCGATGCCAGTCATCGTACGGCGCGACCGCGTAGGTGAAGATCATAACCGGCAAGGACGCCGTCGGCTCATTCCAGCCGGGGCTCCAGAAACGATTGCTGAAGGCGGTGAACAGCAGCGGGGCCGTCTCGCCCGCCACGCGCGCCAAATCCAGAAGGATTCCGGTCACAATGCCGCGCATGGCCGCCGGGATCACCACCAGCACAATCGCGCGCCACTTGCTGGAGCCCAGCGCCAGCGCGGCATCGCGCAATCGCTTGGGCACCGCGCGCAGGAATTCCTCCGTGCTGCGAACGGCGATCGGGATCATCATGATACCAAGAGCAAAGCCTCCTGCCAGCGTCGAAAAATGCTTCATCGGCAGGACGAACAGCCCATAGGCAAAAATCCCAATCACGATGGAAGGAACTCCATTCAGCAGATCCGTGGCGTAGCGCACCAGGAACGCGAATGTTTTCCCGCCAAATTCCGCCAGATAGACGCCGCCGAGAAATCCAATCGGCAGCCCGATCAACGAAGCCAGCAAGAGCAGTTTAGCGCTGCCCACGATGGCGTTGGCCATGCCACCCCCCGCCTCGCCCACCGGCTTTGGCAATTGCGTCAGAAAGGCCCAATTGAGCGCCGAAGCCCCCTTCACCGCCAGGTACCCAAGGATGAAAAACAGAATGGCTGCTGTCAGCAGCGTGCACAGCGCGGTGAGGCTGAGCATGAAGCCGTTGACGCCCTTTCGCCAAGCGGTTCTCAGGCTCATGCGGGCGCCACCATTTTTCGCGTGGTGGCCAGAATCAGCAGTCGCGCCACTCCGTTGATGATGATGGTCAGCACAAAGAGCACCAGGCCCAGCTCCACCAGCGCATGTATGTAGAGGTCGCTGGTCGCTTCGGTGAATTCGTTGGCAATCACCGCCGCAATGGAGTAGCCGGGCGCAAAAAGAGAAGAGGTAATCCGCGGGTCATTGCCGATGACCATGGTCACCGCCATGGTTTCCCCCAGGGCGCGCGCCAGAGCCAGAAAAATGGAGCCCACAATACCCTTGCGCGCGTATGGCACCACCACCTTGATCGTAGATTCCCATCGCGTGGCCCCCAGCGCCAGCGCGGCCTGGCGCTGCTGCGCCGGAACGGCCAGCAGCACTTCGCGGGAGACGGAAATGATGAAGGGCACAATCATGATGGCCAGCACGACGCTCGCCGTCAGCAGCCCCACGCCATACATTGGCCCCTGGAAGAACGGCAGAAAACCCAGCGTGGCATTGAGGAACGGCATCACGTCGGTGCGCATGATGGGCACCAGAATGAAAACGCCCAGCAAGCCATAGATCACGCTGGGCACTGCCGCCAGTAATTCGATCAGGAACGTCAAGGGGTCGGAGATACGGTGCGGCGACAGTTCGGAAAGGAATATGGCCGCGCCGATTCCCAGCGGGATGGCAAGGAGCAGGGCCACTGTTGAGGTGACGATCGTCCCGAACAGGAAAGTCAGCGCCCCGAAATGTTCAAACACCGGATCCCAGGTCCGGGTCCACAGGAAATCCCAGCCGAACTTTTGCCGCGAAAGACTCGAATTGACATACAGCTCATACACAATCAGGGCGGTAATCAGGAGGATGCTGGCCGCGAAAATCAACGTGATCAGATGAGCGGCTTCGTCTCCGCTGCGCAGCCGCCTCAAGAAAACGCGCGCCCGGCTGGGGCCGGGCGCGCGCTCTACCGGGGTGGAGATTGAGACCATTCTATTTTACTTTGTCGATGGCTTTCAGGACCTGTGCTGCCACTTCCTTGGGCAGTGGCGCGTAACCGAGTTGCGAGGCGTAGCTTTGCCCATCGGTGGCCATCCACTTCAGGAATTCCTTGATGACGGTCTTTTTCCCGGAATCCTGAATCGTGGTGGGCACCAGCAGCCAGGTGAAGCTGACAATGGGGTATGTGGTTTTGCCAGGGGCGTTGGTGATGGACACGCGGAAGTCCGCGGGCATGGACTTGGAAGCACTGGCAGCCGCTGCGGTTGTGGCGGCCAAGTCGGCCTTCACAAACACATTGGCAGCATTCTGCACGCGCCCATATGACAGACTATTTTGCAGCGCGTAAATGAGCTCGACGTAGCCGATGGAATTGGGCGTCTGTTTCACCAGCCCGGACACGCCCTCGTTGCCCTTGCCGCCTATCCCCACCGGCCAATTGACGGAGGTGCCATTCCCGACGCCATTCTTCCATTGATCGCTGACCTTGGAAAGAAAGTCTGTCCAGATGTAGGTGGTTCCGCTGCCGTCGGAGCGCCGCACGACAACGATGTTTTCGCCCGGCAGCTTGACGTTCGGATTGTGCTTGGCGATGGCCGGGTCGTTCCACTTTTTAACCGTTCCGAGGTAGATGCCCGCCAGGGCGTCCCGGCTGAAATTCAATTCGCCGCTCACGCCGGGAATGTTGTAGATGGGAACCACGGCTCCCAGCACAGTCGGGATATGCAGAATCTGCACTTTGGACTGCGCGAGCTGCCCGTCGGTCATGGGTCCGTCCGTGGCGCCGAAATCCACAGTGCCGGAAGTAACTTGGCGGATGCCGCCGCCTGAACCGATGGACTGATAGTTGATTTCTACGTTGGACTTCATTTTGTGGTACTCGTCAAACCATTTGGAGTAAATCGGATACGGGAATGTAGCCCCCGCGCCTGTCAGCGACATCTTGACTCCGTTTTGCGCGAAGGCGGGGCTTGCCAGGCTGAGCGCCAGGGCCGCGATGGTCAGAATCGATACACCTTTCCTCATTGCTTCTCCTCTCTCGTCTATGCGAATACAGCTTGTTCTTTCTTTGTTACCGGTCTGTGACAGATTTGTGACACGTGCGTGACAAGGAGGGATGCCGGAAAGCCGGCTTCCCTCCTCATTTCCGATCAAAATTTGTAAATCACGTCAAACTGCAGCCGCTTGAGGATGTTCTCCTTGGTTCCGGCAGTCGCCGTCACCAATGGGCGACCGAAGAGGCCGGTAAATCCCAGAGTGACGTTGCGGTAGGCCTGATAGTTGAAATTCATCCTGTGGTTCAAAACGCTGGTGGGAGTGCGCAGGTCGCTGAAGTTGAACGCATCGATCGTCGCTTCCCGTTCGATGTGAATATAGGTGTATCCAACATTCACGTCCCCTGCCTCTGACGAGCGGCCAAACTGAATCTCCGCCCAATAGCCCTGGTTATCGCGGGAGTTGCACACCGTTTGGTTTGCCAGAGGAATGTTCACCAGGTTGTCGCAGGCGCGGGTGTTTCGGACGTAATCGAAGGTCACCGCAACTGGCCAGCGCGCCGAAGGTGTCTTGAAGTCCAGCCGGCCGATGGCGTTAAACAATCCGAACTTGGAATCAAACTGGGTGCCGGTAGTGGATGCTGCGTTGGAATTCGAGCTGCCACCCACTGTGCCCGCAGCGCGAGCTGCGCGCAGCGGATCTGCGTTTTGGAAATTGTAATAGCCGATGTACGAGCCGAACTTGACGAACGAGCCCAGGTTGAAATTGGCTTGGAGCTGCCCGACGTAGACGAAGGTGTCTTTGCCGCTGCTAACTTCAACCACCGGTCCTTGGAAGGCAACCAGCGAAATTCGCGAAACCGGAGAATTTTTGAAGCTCCAAGTGAGCGATTCCGAGAGGCCTTCCGGATTCAGGTCGCTGTCAAAGGTGAGTTCCGTCCGGTACCAGGGATAGGCCTGCTTGCCGGCGGTGAAGCTCAGCGGGCGCGCCCACTTGGGGTCGTACCTTACGAAGGCGCGGTCAATGAAGAAGGGCTTGCGCGTGAATCCCGCGCCCATGGTCTGGTTGGTGGAGATAGGGTCGTTGGTGTCTCCGCTACCCAGGCTGAAGCCGCCCGAAATTTGGTCGCTGAATTTGGCGGTGGCGTTGAAGCGCAAGCGAATGCGATAGCGATTGCGCGCTTGAGTGGTCGAGGCAGGGTTCCCGCCGCCGTGGAACGGCTCAATGCGGACGCGCGCGTCACCGCTGAACGAGAACGGCCCGAAGCGGCCCACTTTGCCGTCGTTGGCTTTCTTATAGGCGCCGAAGTCGGTTTCCACACCAGTCAAGCGGTCGTCCAGCTTCTTTATTTCACCGTCTTGCGGTAGCTCGGGAACGGAAACTGCAACAGTGCCCGTGGTCGTGCGATTTGCCTCGACGGTCTGACTGGGCGACTCGTTCTCTTTTTCCACCAGCTTCAGCTCGAGCGTTTGAATCTTCTGCTGCTGGGCCTCCAGCTTCTGGCTCTGCTCGGCAATCATGGTCTTCAGTTGTTCGATGGCCGCCAGCATTTCTTCATTCGTGACCGTCTTCTCTTTTGCTTTCGCTATTTCAGCGGGCTTTGTGGCTGCTGTCGATGTTTTCGTGCCGCCCTTATCTTTCTTGTCGGTTCCTGCCAGGCACATCGGCGCGGCAATCAGCAAAGCCAGTGTCAACATCATTCCGACAGCCCTTCTGCACTTCGGCATCGCTTCCTCCTCAAAGGAATTCATTCTTTGTTGATTCAAAAGTTTCGCGGATCTGAAATCTCCCCCTCGATCTGCGCCTCCACATCTTACAAGCGCCGTGTGACCGTTCCGTGACCGCGGGGTGAAATGTGCGTGACATCCCCGCCGCGAAGGGAGAGCGGGGCCGGTTCAGGGGTACCGGCCCCGCGGTGTTGGCAGGGAGGGAGCTTGGCACGATCACTTTTCCAATTCGGAGTCGAAGATTTCTGTTGCGGCCACGTCGTCCGGACGCTGCACGTCCAGTTCGCGCCCGCGACCGTGGCGCACATCCAGCCCGCGCACCCAATACACCACGTCCTCCGCGATGTTGGTGCAGTGGTCCGCGATTCTTTCCAGGTAGCGGGAAGCCAGTACAAACTGCATGTTAGTCGCCACCGTATCCGGGTGATGGGCCATTTCCGCCAGCAGTCGCTCGAAAACCACATCGCGGAAGCGGTCCACGGCGTCGTCGCTTTGCAGCACAGAGGTGGCCAGCTCTACGTTTCTATAAATCAACGCTCCCAGGCTCTTGCTGACCATGGCGCGCACCGCCGCGGACATCGGGTCAAACTCCGGCGGAGTGGTCGTCGGCGGCAAGTCCCCCAGCGAAATCACCCGTTGCCCGATATTCACGGCGAGGTCGCCCATGCGCTCCAGGTCGTTATTGATGCGCAGGGTCGCCACGATCATACGGATGTCCTGCTCCGGCATCGTTCCGCCACGCAGCAGCTTTACCGCCTGCTCATCGATGACAATCTCCATTTCATTGATGCGCGGCTCGTTGTAGAAGATCTCGCTCACCAGCGTTGCTGCCCGCGGCGTTTGCCGGTTCAGCAGCGCCAGGATCGCCCGGTTCACGGCTCCCTCCACCGTGCGCGCCATGGACACCAGGTAATTCACCAGCGTGTCTGTGTAAAAGTTCTTGGGATCTCTCGCTGCTGTCGCCATCGGGTTCCTCCGACAATTTCTCGAGCATTCCAATCATGAATTCATGGTTCGGGTACGGCCGGTCTGACGGGAAGAGCAGCGACACGATCAGAAACAAGCCCAAAGCTGCAGAGAGGAGCCAGCCCAACGAGTCCATGCTGCACCCCGACTCCAACTTGGCAGAGTTCTGTGACGCAGCGATGATGCGCGGATGATGTTTCGGCTACGCTTGGCCGAAGAATGAACGTGGCCTACGGCTTGGCCTTGAGGAATTTAAATGGCTGGAAGGAAGATCGAAAACGTCGATCCCTGACCTACTTCGCTTTCCACTTCGATTCGCCCGCCGTGCGCTTCCACCAGGTGCTTGGCGATGGAAAGGCCCAGGCCGGTGCCACCGGCTTCGCGCGAGCGCGCGGCATCCACGCGGTAGAAGCGCTCGAAAATCCGCTGCTGGTCGTCCCGCGGGATGCCGATCCCCGTATCCGTGACGTCGATTCTCACCTGACTATTCTCGACGCCGGCGCGAATAGAAATTTTGCCGCCCGCCGGCGTATATTGCACGGCGTTATCCAAAATGTTTTGCAGCACTTCGGCTAGCCGCCGCGCGTCCCCGCGGACTTGTAGCAGGTTCGCAGGACATTCCACCGACACAGTCAGCTGCTTTTGTGCCGCGCGAAAGCGCGCCGTATCCACGCACGACTCCACCAGCGCCGCCACATTCACCTCATTAAAATCCAGCTCCAGCTTCCCCGCTTCAATGAGCGACAACTTCAGCAGGTCGTCGGTCAAGCGGTCCAGCCGCGCGGAGTGCTCGCGGATAATTTCCACGAAACGCCTGCGGTTCGTCGCATCGTCCAGCGCTCCGCCGAGCAGTGTTTCCGCGAATCCCTGGATGGCCGTGAGCGGGGTCTTGAACTCGTGGGACACGTTGGCCACAAAATCTTGCCGCACGCGCTCCAGACGCCGCAATTCACTGATGTCGTGCAGCACCAGCACCGCGCCTGCCGCTTTGCTTGTGCCGCCCGCCTCTGCGCCCGCGGCGTGCACCGGCGCCGCCGTGGCCACAAAACTGTGACGCGTTCCGTCCGCGCCCGCCAGGGTCACTTCGCTGCCCGAGGTCTCCTTGCCGGCCAGGGCGTGCTGGATCACCACCAGTAAATCCGACTGGCGGATCACCTCCACCATCGAGCGGCCTTCGCTCTGCGCCGCCTCCACGCCGGCCACGCGGCAGAACGCCCCATTCAAAAACGCCACGCGCCCTTCCGGACCAATCACCGCCACGCCCTCCACCATGCCGCGCAAGATGGCCGCGGAACGGTTCCGCTCCTCGGTCAGCGACGCGATGGTCTGTTCGAGTTGTGCCGCGGTTTCATTCAACGTGTGCCCCAGGTCCGTCAATTCGTCGCCCTGTCGTTCCACGGACATTGGCCGGAAATCTCCCTGGGCCACGCGCTCGGAAAATTTCCGCAGCCGCGCAATGCGTCCGGCCAGCGCGCGAGATAGCAGCAGCGAAGCGCCGCCAGCCAACAACAAAATGACCAGCGATGCCGTCCACAGCCGCCGTCGAAAATCTCGAATGTCCTCGTTGATTTCTGCCAGCGGCAGCGCAAGGCGAATCACTGATGTCCCCGCCGCACCACCCGAGGCCGCTGGTTGTCGCAGCGCTAGATAAACCATGTCCCTGTTGACGGTGTTGCTGTAGCGCACCGCCCGTCCGTCGCCCTTGGCCATCGCTTCGATCACTTCCGGCCGCCCGGCGTGATTTTCAATGCGTTGCGGGTCTTCTGCGGAGTCGGCGAACACGCGCCCGTCTTCGGCGATCACCGTCACGCGGGCGCCGCTTTCGGCCATCCATTGCGTCCATGCGCGCAACGCGGCCGAGTCGGCGAAATCCGGCGGACGGCGCTGCACCAGCTTTCCCAGAGAATTCAGATGCTCAAAGCCCGAGCGCACGTAATCCCGCCGCAGCGCTTCCACGGCGTAGATATCCACCGCCAGCAGCACCAGCGCAAACAGCAACGGGTAAATGATCCCGAGTTTCCAGAAGAGGCTAACTCGCATGATGTTCGAAGAGGTATCCGGTGCCGCGCAGGGTCTTCAGGTAGACCGGGTTCTCCGCGTCTTCCTCCACCTTTTCGCGCAAGCGCCGCATGCACGCGTCCACGCTGCGCGGTGTGACGAATCGCTCCGTGCCCCACACCGCATCCAGCAATTGGTCCCGCGTGTACACCTTATTGGCATGGCTCGCTAGAAAATAGAGCAGCCGGAACTCCAGCGTGCTGAGCACCAGCGGCTTTCCGCTTCGCGTTACGCGGTAGCCTTCCGGATCAATCACCAGGCCGCCCGCCGCGATGGAATCTTTTGCTTCGGCGCCGCCTGGCTCTGTGCGTCGCAGGAGCGCTTTCACGCGCGCCACCAGCTCGCGCGGGCTGAATGGCTTGGTCACATAATCGTCCGCGCCCAATTCCAGTCCGATGACGCGGTCGGATTCATCGCCGCGCGCGGTGAGCATCAGGATGGGCAGGCGGTTCAGTTTTTCGTCGCGGCGAATCGCCTTGCAGATTTCCAGCCCGGAAAGTTTTGGCAGCATCAAGTCCAGCAGCAGGACGTCGGGCGGCGATTTCTTCACCTGCTCCAGGCCGCTCAATCCATCGCGCGCCGCGCCCAGAGAAAATCCTTCCTGCTCCAGGTTGTAGCGCACCAGTTCGATGATGTCGCGGTCGTCTTCGATAATCAGCACGCGTTTCATTTTGCTCACGCTACCATAGCTGTGGATGTGCAGTATATATGCGAGTGGCGCGGAATGGCGCGAGTGGCGGGGGAATGGTAGGGTAATCTTGCGGTTTTAGTAGGTTGCAAAAGCTTTGTGCTCCTCTTCCGTATGCATAGTTTTTGAGTGCATTTGAGCCAATTGTGCACACTTCTTGCGTAAAATTTGCGGCCCGAATTCGTGCCTCGAAGGCCGATGAAGTGGCATTTCGAACCCGCCTCGGGATCCTTAAAGGTAAGAAAGCATGCCCCTCCAATGGGGGGGAATCGTCCGACCACGATTACAAAACTCACCTCGACCTGAACAAGGAGCCTCCGCTCGGACGTCCGGTCCAAACCATTCGAGTCCACTGTAGGATAGTTTCGCGAGCTAGATTACTCGGGCTCCACTACCGCCACGACCTCGCAGCTTGGGAAGGTTTGGATTTTTCAGCCTGGCGTGTCGCTTCAGCGGGGAATGTTGTTGCGCCATCTGCACGGAGGGCTCTTCAACGCTCCGCCACCCTGTCGGTGGGCATTCGGAACCGAACCAGAGTCTCTGATCTAGCCTGATTTGCTCGATCTCGCAGGTCGTTTTTGGTTTTCGCGAAAGACAGGCTCCATTCCATTAGGTCACTCCAGATTTCGTGCCACCTCGCCTCTTCGCACCGCCCCCCTCCACTTCATGGGCTAGGAGCGGCGCAGCTGCGCCCTCGGTGTGTGCGGCGCTATCGGCCAGCTCCGGGCCAGGCAAATACGACTTTACCCGCTCGGCAACCTCCTCCAGCGCGAGCTCGCGCCCTTCCTGGACTTCCCAGATGGAAACGATGGGGAAGAACTTGGTGAACAGCATGTAAAGAAAAATAAAGGTGGCGCCGAAGCCCAGCGTCATGGCGATCTCTACCCAGGTCGGGCTGTAGAAAACCTTGTCCCAGGGAACGCGCGGGTTCGAAAGTGTGGGAACGACGATGGTATATCGTTCCAGCCACATCCCAATCAAAATCGAGACCGATGCGATCACCGTGCCCGTTACCGTGCGCGTCGCGCGCCTCCCTAGGATTCCTACGGGGATCAGAAAGCAAGTGATCACCATGGTCCAGAACAGATGCGCGAAGCGCCCCGTCAACTTGGAGTAGAAAACCAGCAAGTGCGCCGGGTCGTGCCCGTAGTAGGTAGTGATGAGTTCCGCAAAAGTGAAGTAGAACCACAGCAGCGCGAACACCAGCAGCAACGTGCCCAGGTGGTTGAAGTGGATATCCTTCAAGTAGTTTTGGAGGAAATAGATCCGGCGGATCAGCGCCATGGCGATAATCAGCGACGCAATTCCGGAGAAAATCGCGCCGACTACGAAATACGGCCCGAAGATTGTCGAGTGCCACATCGGCTGCACGGTCATGCCGAAGACCCACGAGACGACCGTGTGCACGGAGATCGCAATAGGGATGACCAGCACGGCCATCACGGCGATGCAGCGGTCCAGCAACTTGCGCTGTCGCTCGGTGCCTTGCCAGTTCAGCGCGAGGAGCCGGTAGAAGCGAGTGTACTTGCCGCCGTGATCGCGCAGAATGGCGAGATCCGGAATCAACGGAAGGTAGAGGTAGATGCTGCTGGCCAACAAATAGGTACTGACGCTGCAGACGTCCCACAGCAGAGGCGAGCTAAAGTTGGGATGCTTGAGGACGTTGAGCATGCGATCCGGCCGCCCCAGATCCACTATGATGCTGCCCACGCCGAAGAAAAGCACCAGCACGGTAATCACTTCCGCGGCCCGTGTGATCGAGCGACGCCACTCCGCATGGCAAAGACGCAGGATGGCGGAGATCAAGGTTCCGGCGTGGCTGATGCCGATAAAAAACACAAAGTTGGTGATGTAGAAACCCCAGTAGACCGGCACGTTCAGCCCGGTGATGCCGAGTCCCCAACGCAACTGGCGCAGCCACGCAAAAAAAGCGATGGTGGTGAAGCCCAGCAGAAACAGCGCCAGATTATAGAACGAACTACGAGTGGCGATGATGGGCTGGAGCAAGACCGCTTCCGGGCCCAGCGCTTCCGCGCTACTGTTGTGCTTCTTTTCCACCGGACCATTCTCCTTCGGAGAGGTAAATCACCTTGGGTTCCGTACCCAGCTCTTCCAGATAGCGGTAGGCGCGTGGACTCCGGGCGAGCTCGGCGACCGCGCTGCTTGGCTCGTCCAGGTCCCCGAAGTACATCGCCTTGGCTGGACAGATTTCCACGCAAGCCGGCACATACTCGCCTTGCGCCGCCAGCGGCCGGTTTTCGCTCCGCGCCTTTTCCAGGGCTTGCAGCCGCCGGTGATGGCACAGCGTGCACTTTTCAACCACGCCCTTTGGCCGCACGGATACATCCGGGTTCAACGCTTGTTGCAGTTCGCCAGGGAATTCCGGCCGGTACCAGTTGAACATCCGCCGCGTGTACGGACAGGCATTCGTGCAATAGCGACAACCGATGCAGCGGGGATAGGTTTGCCTCACCACGCCTTCCGGGGTGATCCCCGTGGCCGATACCGGGCAAACTCGGATGCACGGCGGGCTGTCGCAGTGCAGGCACGGCAGCGGCAGCATCCCCATCGAAACTCGCGGATAGGCGCCTTTGATGTCCGGCAGCACCGCCAGCCAGGCGAAGATGCGCCCGATGGCCGCCTGTTCCGGCTCGACACAGGGCACATTGTTTTCGCTCTGACAAGCCACCACGCAGGCTTGGCAGCCCGTGCATTTGGCCAGATCGATCACCATTCCCCAGCGGGGCATCGGTTGCTCCTCAGATTCGACGAACTCGGATAAAGGTCTGCGTTCGTTGCAGCGTTTCCATGGGCGGCTTTTGCTCACCAGCGACCAGCTTCATGGGGTTGACTCCGCGGCAAGCCCACGCGCTTCCATAGGTTCGTCCGTAGCCCAACGGCAGATGGACCACCCCTGGGCGCGCTCCCGCGTACAGCCGCAAACGCACTGTGGCGCTCACTCGCGGCGATTCCACCCGCACCTGTTCGCCGTCCTCCAGTCCCAGTTCGGCCGCCGTTTGCGGATTCATCTCCAGCCAGCTTTCCCAGTGTTCGAATACGTGGTGTCCCGCGATCTGCTGCAAGTACGGCAGCTCGGCCCCCTGCCCTCCGGCCAGCGGAAGAACTTCAACGGGGATCAATAGCAGCGGGAATTCCTTGGGTGCGTCCGGGAGGTGCGGTTGGTGCGGCAAGCAGACATGGTCGTCCCCGGGTTGCAGTCCGTTGGCCTTAACAACTTCGGGGTGATTCTTGGCCCACTCCTCCAAACGCTGCGAGTAGAATTCAAATCTCCCGGAAGGCGTGCGCAGAACACGGTTCCATTCTCCGTAATAATTGGTGGGTTCCCACCAGCCGCCTTTTTCCTTGATCTGCTCCCAAAGAGCCGCTCGAGTGGTGAAGGTGGGAGCCCACCAGCCCGACCGCTCGGACATTCGGTTCCAAGTTTCCTCCAAGCTTGAGCTAAAGGTGTAGCCGGCCTGGGCCGCGAATAGTTTCCCAACCTCCCCGCGCAGGAATTCTTCGAACGTTGACTCCGGCAGGGCCGCGCCGACATTGCCCCCGAGGGCGCGCGCCACAGCCAGCAGCACTTCGGCGGTGTCCCGCGTCTTGTGCGCCGGCTCCACCACCGGCGGCGAGACGGATACCAGCGGGAATTCAAACGTGGGTGGCGAGGCAGACTCCTGCCATTTCTCCAAGTCGGTGCAGTCCGGCAGCAGCAGGTCGGCACAGGCCGACGTTTCGTTCAAGAAAGAAGCGAAAGAGACCACGAAGGGCACGTGCCTCAGTGCTTGCGCGAACCGTTCGCCGTTGGGCAGCGAGTAGACCGGATCCGTGCCGTGCACCAGAACGGCCTGGATCGGATACGGTTTCGCGCTCGAAATGGCGTCCGGCAAGCGACTCACGTCACTCCAAGGAAGAGGGTGTTCCTCATTGTTAACCGCGCTGGTCGGGAGGCGATTTCCGCGCAACTCTTCGTCACCGGGAATTTCTGGACGCACTAGCAGACCACCAGGGACTTCCAAGCTTCCCACCAGAGCGTTCAGGCTGTGGACGGCCATTGCGGTGTAGAGATCCCCAGACCCCAAATGGCCCGCCCGCCCGCCGATGGCGATCGCCGGGCGGTTGCGGCCAAACTCGCGCGCAACACGCAGGATCGTCTCAATGGGGGCCTGAGTAATGGCCGCGACTTCGTTGAGCCGGTATTCGCTCAACACCAGCGCGCGGAAACCTGTGTGCGTGCGGCCGCTCGCGTCTTTCCAATCTTCGAACCCGAAGGTGTGTTCCTCGATGAACTGCGTGTTCAAAAGCCCTTCCGTGATCAGCACGTAGGCCATGCCCAGCGCCAGCGTCGCTTCGGTGCCTGGTTTCACCGCCACCCATTCGTCGGCACGCGCCGCCGTGGGAGAGAGCCGCGGCTCGATCTGCACGAATTTCGTGCGCCGGCCGGCGGAGGAGTCCCGCCAACTCCCGAAGGCGCGCATGGTGCTGACCGGCGAGCCCCATCCCTCCAGCAGATTGGCCCCGAAGCTCAGCACGTATTGGCTTCCTTCCAGGTCGTAGGCGATGCCGTCGGTCACTCCTTGCTGGAGAAAAGCGGCCGCTGACGCGCCATCCGTTTTCGGAGGATTACGGAAGAAATTCGGCGAGCCATAAGCGCTCAAGAACCGCCGGAAGAGCCGTTGACGAAGGTGGCCGCAGTTCCCGCTGATAAACACAACCGAATGCGGCTGCTGCTTCTGCAAGCCGCCTAACCGCTGCGCCAGGATATTGATCGCTTCGTCCCAAGCGATTTCCTTCCAGCGCGGCGCCTCGCGGCTGCCGACGTTTTTCTGCGGCGCTTGCAGGCGGTCCGGGTGGTACAGCACCTGCAATCCAGCCACTCCCCGCGGACACAAGCCTCCGCGATTGACGGGGTGCAATGGGTTCCCCTGTATTCTCACTGCGCGTTTCCCAAGCGTTCGCACGCGCAACCCGCAGCCCGCCGGGCACAGCGAGCAAACGCTCAACCGCCACGCCTCTGGTCCTCTCGGAACGTGCACTTCTTCTCGCTCGATTGCCGCGTTCAGCTCGCTCAGCCCTTTCACTGTCACTCCGGAAGTTGCAACTCCCAGCGCCCCGCCGCCCGCCACGCCGAGAAACTTTCTGCGGTTGATGGAAGGAAGCTTCATCGTCGCGACTCCTTTCGGCGCTCTTCGGTGAGGCCGCGGTTGAGGAATTCCATTAGGTCCACCATCTCTCCCGGCCGGAATTCCGGCCACGGAATCTGCTGCTCGCGCATTCGTCCCAGCATGACCGGCCCGTGATTCCACATGGCCGTGGCCAGGTCCACCGGGGATACGCGGCCCCGCCAGCCGGAAAGAGCCGGTGCCTTGCTTTTGTTGGCTCCCAAGTGGCAGGCAGCGCAGCCCTTCACGTCGAACACGCGCGCCCCATTAGCCGCTTTCCCGCTGGCCTCGAAGTAGCGTTCCGCGAACAGATAGGCCACGAGATCGGCCATTTCTTTGTTCGAGAATTGTGGTCGGCGAATCTGCTGGGATTTCATGCTCGCCCACATTGCCGGACTGTGGTTCCACATCAGCGCGGCAAGCTGCCCCAGCGTGCGCGGCAGCGCTCGCGTGCCCAAGTCGGGCGCGGCCGCGCCGCCCGATCCCCGCAACCCGTGGCAGCCGGCGCATCCCTTTTGCTGGAAAAGAGCCCGGCCTGCTTCAGGACTGGCGGGCTGCAAGTAGAAGTGCTGCCTCCGATTGGTAGCCTGCGTTCGCACGTAGGCAATTAGGTCCGCCACATCGCTACCCTGCAACTCCGGCCAGGCATAGCCCCGAGCTTCCATCTGGGCCTGCATCGCCGGCGCGTGGTTCCACATGGCCTGGATCCAGCTCACCGCATTGCGATAAGCGCCCCATTGCCGCAAGTCCGGCGCGGCGCCCTTCTCCCCGCCAGTAGTCTTGTGGCATTCTGCGCAGCGCTTTTCCAAAAACAATCGCCGCCCGCGCTCCGTGTCTCCCGGCTCATCCATAGAGCGGACCGAATAGAGAAAGGCAAACAGGTTGGTCATCTCGGATGCGTTGAAGGCCGGAGGCGTTACCTTTTCCTCCTGCATCCGCGTCCACATCTGCGGGGCGTGATTCCACATCGCCGCTACTAACTCCGCCGCGCTCAAATGCCCGGCCGGGGCGCGGCCCAAGTCGGGCGCGCTCTTCCCGCCCTCGCCCAGCACAGCGTGGCATCGGATGCAGCCTTTGTCGAAAAACGTTTTCATCCCGGCTTTCGCGTCGCCGGGAATCACGAAGTATCCAGGGCTGCTCGGAGCCTGCGCTGTCAGCCACGGTTGCGGGACCAGCACGGCCAGCACAATGGCTAGCGACACGGCATTCTTTCGTGACACGCGATGTCGGCCGCTAGCGGTGACAATCGTTGCAGTCATAGCTGGCTTTCCTCTGTTTGTGGCACTCGATGCAGTCGTCCATTTTCATCCGCCGAAACGCGCGTCGCGGCGGTTCCGTGAAGCTCTCCATCGGCCCGTGGCACTCCGCACACTTCAAGCCCCCCAGCGCGGTGTGCCGCCGGTGGGAGAAATAGACGTTTTCCGGCACCCGCGTGAGCTGCACCCACTGAATCTCCCGGCCCGCGCGTGCAAGCACCCGGACCTTTTCTTCCTCCGGCTTTGTCGTCACCGCCTCGCTGTGACAGGTCAGACAAGTATCGAGTTGCGGTAGCGTTGCTTTCTCTCGCGTCAGCGCCCCCGCATGGCAGTCCTCGCACGTCAGTCCGTTGGAAACGTGGACGGCGTGATTGAAGCGAATCGGTTGGGGGGGAATGTTTTCCGGCCAGACGGGACCCAGCACAATCGATCCCAATGCGAAAAATACGACAAAACTAAGCAGCCCGGCGGTTGTCTTGGAGTGCGTTGTTCCGTTCATTTGTTCTGTTTTTCAGGAGGTGCGTTCAGAAACGCCAGCAAGTGCTCCAGGTCGCCTTCCTTCAAAGTGGGCCAGCCGACTCCAAGCTGCTGCGACTTACGGTACATATTCGGTCCATGCGACCAAAGCGCGCGGGCCATGGTGACAGGGGTGAATAGTCTGCCGCTCTTTCGCAAGGAAGGACCGGGGTCACCTCCGAGAGCTTCCAGGCCGTGGCAGCGGCTGCACTTGCGCTCGTTGAACAATTCCTTCCCTACATACGGAGAACCGCCGAGCGCATAAGATCGCAGGCTGTAAAGAAAGGCGATGACATCGGCCATTTCTCGCCCTTCAAAGGTGGGCCGAGGGACGTTTTGTTTTTTCATCGCCGACCACATTGCTGGCGAGTGGTTCCACATCTGGCCGGCAACCTGTGTGAGGGTGGGAGGCAAAGGGCGATCCGTGCCGAGATCAGGCCCCGCGCTCCCACCCTGCCCCCTCAACGCATGACACGAAATGCAGCCCTTTTCGCGGAACAACTTCCAACCGCGATTCGGGTCGGCGGGCAGCAAATCGAATTCACGCTGCGGCCCGCCGCGCTCTTCCCGTATGTAGGCAAGCAGATCGTTCATTTCCTCGCCCTTGAACTCCGGCCACGCTAGTTTGTAGTCGCGCATGTGCGCTTCCATGGCTGGTGCGTGGTTCCACATTTCCTGCGCCCAGAAGATCGGCGTGACCACCGCCCCCAGACTTTTTAGGTCCGGTCCAATGCGCTCGCCCTTTCCATCCATTGCGTGGCAACGGCTGCACCCTTTTTGCGCGAACAATCGCTGCCCTCGCCACGTGTCCCCCGATTCTTGCGCGTAGCACGCCGAGTAGAGATAAGCGAACAGATTGGCCGTCTCCTCCGCGCTGATGTCGGGATAGCGCTTTCCCTGGGCCTCGATTTGCTTCCACATGATGGGGACATGGTTCCAGAGCCGGGTCACCAGTTGATTCATGTTCGATCCCGCGCTCCGTTGCATGCCCAGATCCGGCGCGAGCTTGGTGCCTGTGCCGCACAGCGCATGACAGTCACTGCAGCCCTTACTCTGAAATACATTTGCGCCGGCCTGGGGATTGCCGACCAGGTAGGTGTTCCAGCGTTCTTCGACGCCCCGGCGCTCCAGGAACAGAACAGTGAACAACAAGACCAAGGCCGCCAGAGCGACGACAACCCAAGTCAACAGTTGGCGCCGGGCATTCATGGCTACCCTCCCTCAGTCGTGCTTGTATAGCAGGGCCGCGTGCGCGTGGGTCCCTTGTTGTACGCGCGTCTTGAAATCAAATGGCTGATAGAAAGGACTCTTTTTGTTATGGCATTTCTGGCAAGTCTCCGCCGTCGGCACGACCATTCCAGCAGCGACCAGATCCGCGCGCTTGTATTCCTTGTTTTGAAGACTCATCAATGTGGGTTTCATGTATGCCGCGCCCGGGCCGTGACACGCCTCGCACTGTACTCCCGCAAGGTTTGGTGTCTGCGCCACGCTCACAAAACCCCCTGGCTGACCGTAGCCGGTTACGTGACAGGAGAGACAGTTGGGGTCGTTGGTGTAGTCCTTGCTGGGGTCTACGTTGTGGGCCTTTTTGACTTCCGCGGCTACTCCGGGCTTCAGCAACTCAAAAGCCTTCGCCATTTTCGTTTGTTCCCAGCTCTTGGCTTGTGGGATATGGCAGAGCCGGCACTTTCCCGCACCCATGTATTGTGCATTGCTTGCATGCGGCAACAGGAGCAAGAGAGCGGTCCAAAATCCCAAGCCCACGTTGCGTAGTGACCATTGCATCCGTTCACCTCGTGACCTCAGGAAGGTCCTCAATTTCAAGAACGCACCAAGCAGATGGCGCACACGGCATCTTGTCCCAAGCACGCAAGGCACCACGCGCAGATTGATCAAAGAGATCGCAGGACTCCAAGATCACAACGTAATCCCGCAACAGCGTGGGACTTAGACGGTTCTTAGAAAGATAGCAGGCCGCCGGTCGGAATCCGGCTGATTTCGAGAAGTGTCCGAAAGAGCGGCATTGTCAGAAAATCGGACAGATTACGCAGCGAATAGCCGAGAGGCAGTTGAGGTGACTGGTTCAGTCTTTGCTCTGCCGCAGCTTGCGGTAGAGGGTATCGCGGGAAATTCCAAGCAGCGCAGCAGCTTTCGTGCGATTCCCCTGGCACAGCGCGAGCGCATGGCGGATAGCGAACTGCTCCACTCGCTCCATTGAAAGAGGCTGTTCGCCTGCAAGCACTTGGCCTGAGGAACCTGAAGACTCGTTGAGCAACGGCTGCAAGTCCTTTTCCGTAATGGTTTGGGATCCATCCAAACAAAGAGCCGTGGCCCCTTCGAGGATGTTTTCCAGTTCGCGCACATTGCCAGAGAAAGGATAATTTAGAAGGAGATCAAGTGCAGGGCGAGAGAGCTTGATCGGTCGACCGTAGCGCCGTGCGAGCTGACGCATGAAGTGCTGGGCCAGAGCCAGAATGTCTTCATGCCGGGCTCGGAGCGGCGGAAGTTCGATCACCACTGTGGAGATGCGAAAGTAGAGATCTTCGCGCAGATGCACGCCGCGCAAATCTGAAAGCGGGCAATTGGAAGCGGAAATAACTCGCACATCCACTCGCACTGCAGTGGGGCTTCCCACCGGGCGTAACTCCCCTTCCTGCAGAATGCGCAATAGCTTGACCTGGACATCCTTGGGCATCTCTCCAATCTCGTCCAAGAAAACCGTCCCGCCGGCGGCGGAGGCGAAAATCCCGGGGGCATCGGCGAGAGCGCCGGTGAAGGCGCCGCGGCGATGGCCGAAGAGCTCACTTTCAACCAAGTCATGCGGTAGGGCGCCACAGTTAACGGGCGCGAATGGCCGACGGGCACGCGGGCTGGCCAAATGAATTGCGCGGGCCAGCATTTCCTTGCCCGTGCCGGTTTCGCCCAGCAGCAGGATCGGCGCATCGGAAGCTGCAGCTGCATTGGCGCGCTCGAGAATTCGCCGCATCCCCGGCGAAACATGAATGAAATTCTCAAAGCCAAGGCGACCATCCAGGTTGGCTTCGAGTTGTGCAACACGGCCGCGCAATGCGAACACTTCTACGAGCCGAGCGACCTTCTTGCGCACTGCTTGGGGGTCGAAGGGCTTGGTCAGGTAATCTTCGGCGCCGCGCTTGATGGCGTCCACGGCGGTTTCGATCGTTCCGTAGCCGGTCATAACGATTACCGCCAGGTCCGGGTCACGGCGATGGAGTTGTTCCATTAACGTCAGCCCGTCTATGGGCGACATAATCAAGTCCACCAGGGCTAGCGAAATATGCGGGCCGCGATCGAGAAGGGCGGTGGCCTCCGCTGCGGAATGCGCCACTTCGGCGATGTATCCTTCTTTCTGCAGGAATTCCTGCAGTGTGCTGGCCATTTCTGCGTCGTCGTCCACGACGAGGATGCTGCAAGGCTGCGTCACATCCGCCGGATTCATGCTTATCCTCCCAGTTCGTGCGATGTGTCAACCAAGGCCGGCAGCTCGATAATCGCGGCCGTGCCATGCTCAGGCGTGCTTTGGAGGCGGATCGAACCGCCGTGATCCGCAACGATATTTTGCGCGATCGCCAGGCCGAGACCCGTGCCTTTTCCGGCCCCTTTCGTTGTGAAGAAGGGTTCGAAGACGTGGGGAAAGTCTGATGCGGGGATGCCGCAGCCGTTGTCGGTGATGCGGATCTCGATGCAGCCGGAGTCCCCATTAGCCGCGCCGGGACGCGAAGGTCGCGGAAGAAAGCTGCACTCGATTTTGATGGCGCCTTCCCGAGGAATGGCGTCCAGCGCGTTGCTGATCAGGATGGTAAATAAAGCCTCGAGCTGGTTACGGTCCGCGAATACCCTTCGGCCGTTCGCGGCATCCACGGCCAGCGTCACGCGGGCCCGCTTGGAAAGGATCGGCGGGGCCAGGAAACTCACTACCGACTGCACTAATGCCGCAAGATCTGCCGGCTGCTTCTGTGTGGGCGTCCGCCGGCTGAATTCCAACAGCCGTTGCACGAAGTACTGACAAAAATGCAGACCTGATTCCACACGTTCCAGGTCGGCAGCGCACGGCGCCTGGTGTGAACGCTCACGCATCATCTGGAGCCGTAGCAACATCGCGGCCAGCGGGGTGTTCAGATGGTGGGCGGTGCCCGCCGCCATTTTGCCCATGCTGGTCAGCTTTTCGATTTCCAATAATTTCTGCCGCATGCGCACGCGTTCACGGATATCCGAAGTGACCTCAAGAAAATAAGTCTGATCGGGCATTTCGCGGAAACGAAGCAGACTCAACTGAACTTCTAAGGCGATGCCCGCTTTGTTGCTTCGCAGGGTCTCAACATCCAGCACGGGCTCTCCCGCCTCCACCTGCTGCATGAATTGTTCCAGTTCGATCGCTTTGTTCTTCGGAACTGTCGGAAGGCAGTGTCCGACAACCTCGCTTTTGCCGAAACCGTAGAGCCGCTCGGCGGCGGCATTCCATTCGCTGACGCGTAGCGCGGTGTCGTACAGTGCGACCGCTCCTGGCGAAGCTTCTAACAGTCCACGGTAGCGCTCACGCGATCGATGCAGTTCATCCTCGTAGTGCTTCCGCTGGCGCAGCACAAACCAAGCGGCCCAAAATGCCAAGAGAAGGGACGAGGCTATGCCGCGAGTGATATACAGGTAGTGCAGAGTGGCATAGTCTGTGTGGCGGTAAAAGCGGTTTTCGACCAACTCCCAGACGGCGAATACGACGGCGACAATACTGATGCTGGAAAACATCAAGGTGGCCCAAAACCAGCGCTTGTCGTGTGGGTTGCGTTCCATTCCCCCTGCCTAGAAATCCTGACTGAGTCTAGTGGACAGAGATAAACCCAAGCTTACAGATGCGGTAGCACGCCCATTGCCAAAATGGCCTGGAAACCGTCGGCGGCTATCTCGTTTATTTTGAACGAATTAAGTTGACTATTGCTTGTGATTCAATTCAACCCCAAGACTGTAGCGCGGAACTCCGGACGGTGTTGCGTTTTTCCACTCCCCCACATCAGCTTCGTAGTTCGCAGTCGGTACAGAACCGACCTGCCACAGCGACGAAAGCACTGCCGAAGCGGAGGGACGCATGCATTCGCCGACGTGGGGACGCCCAGTATGTCCGATTCTCGGACTGTGTCTGATTCTCGGACAACAGGGGCATGCCCTGACCGTTGACTCCTGAGCTCGGAAACTCTCCTGGCAGTTTTTGGCGCTGCAGCTTACGCGCGCACTTTCAATCACTTGGCAATGGTCTCGAGGAATTGGGGATGGCGCTTTCCGCGCGAGTGTTGGGTGGCAGACGACGTGCTAACGATGAAAGACCAGTGGCTTGGCACCCACACATTGGCGAAGCGTGGTGTGCGAACAAGCAACGAGGGGGGATAGCAATGGCGGGTCGCTCTTGCGGCAGACGTCAGGGCGTTTGTTTTTCTTTGCTTTTGCTCGCGTTAGGCAGCCTCGCTTTAGTAACTACGGCGCGGGCCGCCGACAACGCCAAGCCTCAGAAAGCGCGGAGACTCTATGAAGCACCTGCTGGCGCACAGACCATTGGCAAGGAGCGATGCCTAGAATGCCACGCGGACAAAAGGGAGAAGGTACAGAAGATTCACTCCGAGTGCGAATCTTGCCACAGAGCTGGCAGCACGCATGTCGAAAACCCAAGCCGGGAGAATATTGCGTACCCCAATGACAGCCCCTGCCTTGCATGTCATCAGAACCGCGACACGCGCCGTCTGACTTGGAAATCAAGCGAACACCGCCAAGCCAACCTGGTCTGCATGGACTGCCACTCAATCCACCAGGAGCCCTTCCGCAAGACGGACGTTCGCTTCCGCTACATGAGTCCCAAGTCTGCGCTCTGCCTGCAGTGCCATGCCAACAAAGTGGGCCAGTTTCGCATGACCTCTCATCATCCTGTGTTCGAAGGGGCAATGAACTGCGTAAGCTGCCACAATCCCCACGAAGACCGGAGACTCCAGGCTACCAGTGGAACCAACGACCTCTGCTATCGCTGCCACCAGGAGAAGCGGGGGCCCTGGGTCTACGAGCATCAACCGGTAGCCGAGGACTGCTTGATCTGCCACAACCCGCACGGCAGCGTCTCCCGCCGCCTGCTGCGGAAAAACGAACCCTTCATATGCCTGACGTGCCATTCGGTGGCCATCAATCGCCACGTGGACCAAGCGTCCACGGGCGTACCGGGGACCAACTACACACGAGCATTTTTCACCCGGTGCAGCGACTGCCACGGCGCTCTCCATGGAACACACCAGGACGAGTGGTTGCGGCGATGAGCTGCGGTGAAAAATCGAGAGACGAGGTGTGCCGATGAAATCTCGCGAGGCGGTGGTTCTCGGGATACTCTTGGGCTGCTCTTTGCTGGTTCCTCCGCTGGCAGCCCAAGCACCTCCCAATTGTCCGCGGGCGGGCGGCCAGGTGACCCTGGGTTTTCAGATCTTCGACTTCATGAGCGACCGGAATTATCTCCAGCAGTACCGGAGCTTTCCGGCCAGCGCGTTCCGTGGCAACCTAACCGACGTGGATTTCTACTCCTGCCCGGACGCGGAGCGGGATCTCAAAATTGAGTTCCAACGGCGGAACCCGTTCCGCTTGGTGGAAACGAATGTGCTGTCGCTCACCTCTGAGGATTTCGCGTTTCGCGTGGAACTGTGGCGCTATCGGAACCGGCCGTTGGAAGTGTTTCCGGAAGCAACCGGGGTGGGAACGAGCTTCAGCAGCGTCTTCAACAGTGATGTGCCACCGCAGACCTTCTTTCGCACTGACCGCACGCGCTTCAACGTGGAAGGGCACATCAAGGGTGCAGCTTTTGGCGACAAAAGCCACATCCAGGACATCTGGGCGCGCTATTCCAACGAGCAACGCAACGGTCGTGATCAGTTTCGCTTCATGCTGGGCGGTTCGGATCGGGTGAGCGGATTCGACACCGTTCGCTGGCGGCAGGAGTCGCTGGATATTTCCTCCGATGTGGATGAGGTTGAAGCGGGAGTCCTCCTGGGCCGGGCGCATCAGTACGCCTTGGCCTTCAATTTCTTTGTAGACCGCTACGCCAACGAAGCGCCCCTGACGACCAACGCCACAATCGCGCCGTTCGGTGGCGTCACCCCTACTGGTGCCACGCGGATTCAAACCGGTGGTAATCTGGGCCTGCGCACATTTGATTTCCTCGCGGATTCGCGTGTGCTTCGGCCCACTGTGCAATTCCTCAAAGGGTGGAGCGAGGACAAATATCAATTATTCGCTGCTTATACCTTTGGTCGCATCGACCAGAAGCAACTCACACCGCTCGAGGAAGCGTTCACGGGCGGATACCGCGGCCGACTCCAAACCCAGGTGGTGGCTGTCTCACCGATCATCCGGATCTCTGAGACTCTGGACTTGCGCATGCTGTTCCGTGATGAGATTCGCGACAACGAAAGCAGCTTCGGCCCGGGACAGTTTTTAAACCCGGCTGCAAACCTCACGGCGCCGCGTCTCAACAGCCTTTCCCGGTTGCGTTATGGTGTAGAGCTGAACTACCGACCGAAGACGGCCAAGGCCGCCGCCACAGTAGAAGTATCGCAGCGCCACACCGACCGGGACCTGTCCTTCGGTGTCTCTCCGTCAGAGTTCGTCGGGCCGAAGGTCACCTTGCTGCGTCAGGATACAGACATTACGACGATGCGAATCCGGGGCAAGATGGAGCCAATCCGCAATCTCGCCTTGCGTGCCGAGTACCGATTCCAGGGCGCGCAGAACACGGGGCTCCCTGTGGAGCCGGACATAGCGCACTACTTTGACCTGGACGCAAACTACGATTTCGTGCGCGCTTCTCTCAACGGCGGCCTCTCCTTCCACTTCCAGGAGAACCGTGAGTCCAACGATACGCACTTCTTCACAGGGTTGATTGGCACTACCGAACAAGCGTCCGTCTCCCAAGACTTCGTGAACAACAGCCGATACTACGACGTGACGCTGTGGCTGTCGCCAGGCGAAACACCCCTGACCTTCACTGCGTCCTTCAACCGTATCGAGGATCGCTCGGCGCAAAACTTCATCCACAGCAGCCGACGCCGCTTCGAAACCGCTGCCGGGGTCCTTTTCACTTTGGCTGAGCGCACGCCGTACGAAAACACAACGAACACGAGCGCCGTCGGTGTCAACTACCAGATCAACCCGAAGTGGGGAGTGCAAGCAAACTACGTTATCAACCAGTCGAGCGGGGAATTCTCGGGCGCGGGGAGCCTCGTTTCGGTTCTGCGCCCGTTCAGCCAGTTTGCCAACCGCATTCAGACGGGTCTGGTGGGCGTGAACTATGCGGCTCCTCGCCGGTTCACTTTGAGTTTCGAGTATTCCCACGACAACTATGAAGACCGCGTCCAACCGGTTTTGTCCGGGAATCTGAACACTTTTCATTTCGCTATCCGAAAGGCCTTTTGACGGGTATTCCATAGCCATTGTCAGGGGCGATTCCACACGCAGTTCAGAATTTCTCCCCTGAATCCGCAGCGTCCAGTGCGAATGCGTCTGCCCTCCTGAATCCTCCTGCTCAACGGCGAAAGCCTACTTGACGACGTACTACTCTCTGTCGGCAGGCAAAGGCAAGGTAGGTTCGCGATTCCTGGGCGATTCGGCCCGGCTTACGGCAGGCGATCCCGACAAGTTCGTCCTGGTTGGGGCCACGGCAGCTGTGCCCTACCCGGACACAACCACTCGGATTCACGAACTCACGGTTGTCTTCAAATACAAGCTCACAGCGAACCTCATGCCGAAGCTGGAGTACAGTTACCAGCAATTCGACAACAAAGACTACCAGACGTCCCCCATGACGCCTTACATGGGCTGTGTCAGTCCGGCCAGTGGCACTCTGGTGAACGGCTGCCCGGTGAGGATGCTGACTGGCTCGTCTTCGCCCAACCCGACTTTCACCACCAGCCCGTTTTATCCATACTCCGTGGTTGGCGATACTTCGTCGGCCCGGTACATCTTCCTGGGTGTGGATCAACCTTCGCACCACGTCCACATCATCTCGGCCAAGCTCGAATATCGCTTCTAAACGGCTGGTTTCCGCAGACAGAATCGACCATCCCCTGACCTGACCGGGGTTCTTGTACCACCACGAATGAGAGAGCTTACGTCCACAGAGCGCGCGTGCCATTGAATATCCGCTGTAGTGCTCCCTTCTAAACTAAACAGTCAGGGCCTCGTTTCTTAGTACACCCGTGAATGCCGCGGACCATTCGCGCGGTGGCTAAATTCGTCTCGCGCCGAAATCAGAATGCCGAGTTCAAGAATCGTGGACCACGGAAAGGACTTCCGCTCGCACTACCTGGAAGGGCAAACCAAGCGCCTGGGCCGGGTTCAGTCCGACTCGGTCGAGCTCTTTGTCCAGGCGAATGGGCTGGGGGTTACCGATCAGCGAGCCATGGATGGCCTGTGGCATAGCTTGGGAATCACCGTTCGCCATGCCCTTCCCTACAACCCCCAAGCAAAACCCATCGAGCGGTTCTTCGGCACCGTCGAGCGCGATCTGGTGCAAGACTTGCCGGGGTGGTGCGCTTCCAAGGTTGATCTGCGCCCAGCCGACATCCTCAAGGTCCAGGTCGCGCGGCACCAGGCATGGATGAAGGGCGAGGCAGCGGATACGCCCTTCCTGCACATTGCCGAGTTTGCCCTTCTCTTTGAGAAGTGGCTGTACGAAAACTATCTGCGCTCCCCACATGCTCGACTTGAATGCTCGCCTCTGGAGGCTTACCGCCGGGAATACGGGACTCCCATGGTGCTGGATGAGCGCAGCCTGGACATCCTGCTGATGCGCGCCGCGAGGCGGTTGGTACGGCGCAATGGCCTGGAGCTATTCGAGCGCAGCCGCTGGTATTGGAGCGAAAAGCTGGCCGGCCGGGAAGGCAGCTACGTTGAAGTCCGTTGGGACCCGCGCGACCTGAGCAAAGTCTTGCTGTACACGGACGGGGGTTTTCTGTGCGAGGCGTTCAATCTGCAACTCTCCAACTTCCATCCGACGCTGGAGCAACTGCGCCAGTACAAGCGCATGAAGAAGCTGCAAAGGGATTTGGTCTTTGCCCAACTTGAGCTCATGCACATGGCAGCGGATGAACTGCTGGCCGTTGGCACAGGCAAAAGTAAGAAGCCACGACCTGATCGAGGACTTGACCTTTCCCCGGCACAGCCCCTGGCCGGAACGCCGGAACCAGTTTTCACCTCCCAAGCGGCACGCGAGGCATGGTTTGAGGAGCGAAACGATGGGTAGAACTCACTTCGACAATGGCCTGCACCAGAGGCTTTGCGACCACATGGGTGAACACTCGCTCACGCGGGTCGCCATGGCCCGTCAACTGGGTCTCCCGATCGCCACGTTGGCCAAGTACGTGGATCTCAAGCACAAGGACAGCCGCCCGCGGAATGTGGAGATAGTGCTGGTGGCATTCTTCAAGCGTCTGGACCTGATCGAGCGGCAACGCCAGAAGAAGTTTCTACAGCTAATGACATCAGCCATCGTGATGGAGCGTTGCGAAGAGGCGCGCCTCGAGAAAGAACTGGTAGTGCTCTATGGCCCGCCGGGCATCAGCAAGACGTTTTCGTTGCGGGAATTCGTTCGGCAGAGAGCCGATCAGGGAGACAACAAGGTCCTGCTGGTCACCGCCAATTCCGTGACCACACCCAAGGCGTTGGTGGAGTCACTCTGCCGCCTACTTGCACTGCCCACTCGGAGGGCAGCGCATGGGATGACGGAACGGGTCATCGACCGACTCAACTCCGATCCCCACCTGATCATTGTGGACGAAGCTAACCACCTGGACGTGCCCGCGCTGGAGTTGCTGCGGCACATCCACGACATGACCGAGTGTGGGATGGTGTTGGTCGGAACCAAGAGACTCTACGAGGTGTTCACCAACGGTGGCCGGAAGAGTCAGGACTTGGAGCAACTCTGGAGCCGCGTGGGCATTCACGACCTGCTGCCAGGGCTAGCTCCCACGGAAGTTCGTCAAATCACGCGAGCCTCCTTGGGGCATCTGAGCGAGGCCACAATCACTGAGATTGAAAACACAACGCGCGGATCTGCTCGTCGCCTCTTGAAACTGATTCCCCGTCTTCAGCGACTCAAGCAATTGAATCCCAGCAAACCTGCTGAACAATTGGTCGCCATCGCCGCCGGGCAGATCATTGCCTAATCCCAATCATCGCTGCGAAGCAAAGTGCTGCATTTTATCAGCCGGATTTCAGTGAAACTATGGGCGCGCCCTGAGGGATTCGAACCCCCGACCTTCTGGTTCGTAGCTATACGGAGGATGACTGTAGGCCCCTGCTCTCAAATACTCTGCACAATTCTCACAAACTCTGCACATCCACAATAGCGGAGCCGCTTGCCGCAGCCAATTTTTATCTCTTGACTTTCGCTTTTTATTCGCCTATGCTCTTTCCCGGTAGGCAACGGAAGAGGGGCGAGGGGATGGCCCCATTGTCCCACGGGACTCAACGGGTCACCCCTCGCCTTTCGACGCCGCCTGCCCTTCCCTGCCTGCCCCAGGGGATTCCAACATGTGCGGCCGTTCGCCCGGCGTGCTCTCTTCCCTTCTGCCTCCGCGCAGAAATTTTCAGTCCCACCGCGAATCCACCGCGGGCAATGCCTTCGTCGTCCCCGGCCCGCCCGCCGTCGTAGGGGCGGACCTATGTGTCCGCCCTCTTGAGCATGCTGCGCCCGCAGATGTAGCCCGCGTCTTCAGACGCGGGGAATTTGCCTTGCCCGCAACGGATCGGAACTGGTCCAGCTTCCTCGCCCCCAAAATCGTCCACGTGGATGTGGACGCCTTCTTCGCCTCCGTCGAGCAGGCGCTCGACCCGCGTTTGCGCGGCAAGCCGGTTCTCGTCGGCCGCGGCGTGGTCGCATCAGCCAGCTACGAGGCCAAGGCCCGCGGCGTGCGTACGGCGATGAGTTTTCGCGACGCCCTGCGCCTCTGCCCCAAGGCCATCGTCGTCCCCGGGCAGTATGAGCACTACTCTGACTACGCCGCGCGCGTACAGCGCATCCTCGTGGACTTCACGCCCGCCGTGGAATGCGCCGCGCTCGACGATTTCTATCTCGACTTCACCGGCACCGATCGCCTCTACCCCGACTTCCCCGCCACGCTACGCCGCATGCACCAGCGCGTCGAAAAGGAACTGGGCATTTCCGTTTCCGTCGGCGCGGCCACCACAAAACTCGTCGCCTCGGTGGCCTCGCGGCTGCATCGTCCGCGCGGCTTCGGCGTTGTGCCCCCCGGCGAAGAAGAAAATTTCCTCGCCCCGCTGCTGGTGGAAAAGCTGCACGGCATCGGCCACGTCCACGCCACCACGCTGCGCGAGCGCGGCGTCACGACCATCGGGGAGCTGCGAAAAATTCCCGTCGTCGCGCTTGTCGCCACCTTCGGCGAAGTCGTCGGCCGGCAGATTGCCGAGCGCGCTCGCGGCCTCGACGACCGCTCCGTGCACACTCCGCCCGAGCCCAAATCCATCTCCCGCGAAACCACCATCGAGGGCGGCACGATTGACGTCGAATTTCTCTGCGCACTGCTCGAGTATCTCTCCGAGCGCGTCGGCACCACGCTGCGCGAACACCATCGCCAGGCGCGCACCGTCGGGCTGCGCCTGCGCTACACCGATTTTCTTTCCGCGGCGCGCTCCGCGCGGCTCACGCCCGCCACCAACGACGAAAAATCGCTCCATGCCGCGGCCATGGAACTCTTCCGCGCGCTCTACACGCGCCGCGTCGCCCTGCGCTTTGTCGGCATCAGCGTCACCAACCTCGAACCCGAACGGCGACAGAACGATTTATTCGACGCGGAATCCAACCGCCGCTGGTATCTCCATCGCGGCGTGGACCGCGTCCGCCACCGCTTCGGCTGGAACGCGCTCTACTACGGCAAGGGCCTCGAGCTGCGCGAGCACTACGCCACCAAGCCCAACGGCCTCGTGCTCTCCACGCCCTGCCTTTCGCGCTAAACCGTAGGACAAGCTTTCTAGCCTGTCCCTTACTCACCTCTTCCGTTTCCTGCCAAAGAAGTCAGCCACTCGCCGTTGCCGTTCCGTTTTTCGTTTTCCGCTTTTCGAGTTCCGGTTTTATATGTTCGTTCATTTACACTGCCACAGCCACTACTCCTTCCTCCGCGCCGTGCCGCGCCCCGAGGAAATCATTGCCGCGGCCCAAGCGCACGGCATGTCCGCCGTCGCGCTCACTGACACCAACGGCCTCTACGCCGCCGTGCCCTTTTATCTCGCCGCCCGCGACGCCGGCGTGAAGCCCATTGTCGGCACCGTCTTGGATGTGGATTTTGTAGGGGCGGGTCTTCAGACCCGCCCGCCTCTACCGGGCAGGTCTGAAGACCGGCTCCTACAACTACTGCTTCTGGCTGCGGATCTCTCCGGCTACAGCAATTTGTGTGAACTGGTCACCCAGCGCCAGCTTGAAGACCGCCCCGTCACGCTTGAAGAGTTGAACCAGCATCGCGAGGGGTTGGTCGCATTGTATGCCGTTGGCAAAAATGAAACTCGATCCCGAAGTCTCGGGACGAAATTCGAAAATCGCGATTCCTCAATCACCATTCACCAATCACCATTCACCAATCTGAAAGAAATTTTCGGCGATAGTCTCTACCTCGAAGTCTACCGGCTCTCCTCCGCCGACGGCCGCGCCCTCCGCGAAGCCACACACCTCAGCAAAGAATTCGGCGTGCCCATCGTCGCCACCAACAACGGCCACTTCCTTAAACCCGAAGAGCATCTGCACCATCGCGTGCTCAACGCCATTCGCACCGGCTCGCTGCTGACCAAGGTCGCGCCGCCGGACATCACCTCCGCCGAAGCCTATTTCAAATCGCCCGCGGAAATGCAGCGCGCCTTCCCCGACCATCCCGAAGCGCTCGCGGCGACGCTCGAAATTGCCGAGCGCTGCAACCTCGAATTGCCGCTCGGTAAACCGATTTTTCCTGAATGCACAGTGCCGGAGGGCGAGTCGCCGTTCTCCTATCTCTGGAAGCTCTGCTTCGACGGCGCGCGCCGCCGCTACCAGCCGCTCACGCCGCCGGTGCTGGCCCGCCTCACGCACGAGTTGGAAGTGATCAACCAGCTCCACCTCGCGCCGTATTTTTTGTTGGTCTGGGAAATCGTCGAAGAGGCCAAGCGCCGCGGCATTCCCGCGGTGGCGCGTGGCTCCGCGGCGAGTTCCATCGTCACGTATTGTCTGGGCATCTCGCGCGTCTGCCCGCTGCGCTGGGGACTCTATTTCGAACGCTTTCTCAATGAGCAGCGCGGCGACGTCCCCGACATTGACATCGACATCTGCGGCGCGCGCCGCGACGAATTGCTGGAGTGGGTTTACCAGCGCTGGGGTGCCGCGCACGTGGCCATGATTTCGAGTTTCATCACCATGCACGCGCGCCTCGCCGTGCGCGAAGTCGCCAAAGTTTTTGGCCTGTCCACCGCCGAAGTAAATCACTTCACGCGCCGCCTGCCGCACCGCCCGGTGCGCGAAATTCAGGAAGCGCTGCGCACGCTGCCGGAATGCCGCGCGCTGCCCGCCAAAGAAGAGCCGTGGAAAACAATTCTCGAAGTCGCCGAGCGCCTCGACGATTTTCCGCGTCATCTCGGCATTCACCCCTGCGGCACGGTGATTTCCGCGCAGCCATTGACGCGCCTCGTGCCCCTCGAAGTCGCCACCAAGGGCATCGTCGTCACCCAGTACGACATGAATGGCGTCGAAGCCCTCGGCCTCGTCAAGATGGACCTGCTCGGCCAGCGCGGCTTCACCACCATGACTCTCGCCCTCGACAACATCAAAAACGCATCCGTAGGGGCGCAGCATGCTGCGCCCGTGGATTTCGACGCCATTCCCGAAAACGATCCCGCCACCTGCGAGATGCTCGCCAAAGGCCGCACCATGGGCGTGTTTCAAATCGAATCGCCCGGCCTGCGCGGGTTGTTGCGCACGCTCGAAGCGCGCACGTTGAACGACCTCTGCTGCGCCATCGCTATCATCCGTCCCGGCGCCGCGGAGTACGGCGCGAAAGAAACTTTTCTGAAGCGCCTCCGCCAGCAGGAGCCGGTGCGCTATCCGCATCCTTCGCTCGAGCCCATCTTGCGCGACACGCTTGGCGTCTGCGTCTATCAGGAGCAGGTGATGCAGATCGCGCAAGTGGCCGGCGGGCTGTCACTCGCGGAAGCCGACCTCGTCCGCCGCGCCAAAGCGAAATGGAAAGATTCGCGCGAGCGCGAGCGCCTGCATAGCAAATTTATGAAAGCCGCCGAAAAACTTGGCATCCCTTTAATCGCGCGCGGACAAACCTGGCAGATGGTCGAAAAATTTATCGGCTTCGGATTCTGCAAAGCGCATGCGGCCACCTACGCCGACCTCGCCTATCGCATGGCCTACCTGAAGGCACACTACCCGGCGGAATTTCTCGCCGCGATGTGCAGCTCCGGCGCGGGCTTCTATCACGTATCGGCCTACGTCGAAGAGGGCAAGCGCTGGGGCATCGCCGTCCGCCTTCCCTCCGTCAACCACTCGCGTCTCGAATACACCACGGAGCCGTGTGACGCTGCCGTAGGGGCGCTGCTCGCTGCGCCCCCCGTGCTGCGCGCCATGCGCATAGGCCTCATGCAGGTGAAAGGTCTTCGCCTGGAAACAATCGAAAATATCCTTCGCTCCCGCGACGCCCACGGCCCCTTCCTCTCGCTCGAGGATTTTCTCTCCCGCGTCCCCGTCGAGCGCGACGAAATCGAATCGCTCATTAAGTGCGGCGCCTTCGACGAAGTCTGCCAGGAATCCCGCCCCTCTCTCCTCTGGCGTTTGAATCTCCTCAAAAGCAGCGCGGCGTCTTGGAGTGCGGGAGCTTGCTCCCGCCTTCCGACGGCGGAGCTTGCTCCGCCGCCCTGCTTGCAGCTTTTTTCTGACGCCACGCCTGCCTCGCGCCCCGGCGATGCCGCGCCCGCGTTGCCGGACTACACGCGCGAGCAGCGCCTGGCCTACGAAAGCGCCATCCTGGAAGTCTGCGTCAGCGGCCATCCACTCGATCTGGTCGCGCGCAACGGCGAAAATTGGAGCACGGAAATCGAGCAGCGCGTCGGCCAGCGCGTGACCCTGCTCGGCTGGCTGGTCACCTTCCGGCACGTGGCCACGAAAAATTATCGCAACATGATGTTCGCCACCATGGAGGACCAGCGCGGGCTCTTCGAGGTGGTGCTCTTCCCTCCGGCCTACGCGCGCTGTGGCCGATGGGTCTTCGAGGCGCGCATGCTCCGCGTCACCGGCCGCGTTGAGCTCGACGGCCACATCAATTGCGAGCACATGGAACCTGCAAAGCTTATGTAGGGGCGGGCTTCAGCCCGCCCGTTTTTCGATTTTCGTTTTTCGGTTTTCGTGTTTCTATTCTCGAACCACCCTGCTTGCCGCCACCCCCTGCCGGTGCCATACTCGCCTCAATGAAGCGCGCTCTTCTCTGCCTGACAGGTTTGTTCTTGGTAGTAACCCCGCGAGGTGTGTCTGCGGATGAATTGCGCTTAAAGGACGGCACGAAAATCGTCGGCAACATTGTGGGTTTCGAGGGCGACGCCTTCAAAGTCGAGACCAGCTACGGCTTCGCCCTCGTAAAAAAGGACAAAGTCGCATCCATCATCGTTGCGGAGGCGAAGCCACCTGTCCCGCCGCCTCCCGCGAAAACGAATCCGCCTCCCATCGCGCCGGCCGTCAACCCCGCGCCCGCCACGGCGCCGCCTCCGGCCAGGACCATCGAAGCTCCCATGCGCGAAGCGGTGGAAGGCACGCGCTACACCAACCTGACCTACAGCTTTCAACTCTACAAGCCGCCCAGCTGGAGCGTCATCGAGGGCGCGCGCAAGACGTTGCCCACGGCCATCGTCGCCATGGGCACCGAGGACCAGACCACCATCTTCATCGTGGGCCGCGAGTCGTTGCAACGGCCCATCGAGCAGCACGCCGCAGCCAACGAGCGCCGCTTGCGCGAACTCTACGAAAACTACCGTTCCCTGGGCGAACGCCGCACCACCGTGGCCGGGCAGCTTGCGTTCGAAAAGCGCTTTCACGGGACGGTGGAAGAGCACGAATGGTCGGTTACTCTGCTCACCTTCGCGCGCGAAAAGGAAGTGTTCACGCTCATCGGCATGACCTACGCCAATTCCGACCTCATTCAAATTCAGGAAAATGTGATTGCGCGGACCATCGCCAGCCTGGAATTCACGAAGTAATCATCACGCGGAACTGTTTCAGGAAGGTTTTCGCAGCGAAGCAACCAGCAGCACGATTCCGCCCACCAGCACAAGCCCGCTGATGGCCGGATGGACCTCGTAGGTTTCTTTCGTTTGTACTTGCGCTTTCACCGTGCCGATTTTCAGCACGTCCTCTTTTTTTGTGTAGGGTATGCCGCGGTAATACAGGGCCACCGCCCCCAGGAGGATCAGCAAAATTCCGGCAATCATTTTCGCTTTCATTGTTCTCTCCTCCTGAAAAAGTGCCAAGTGTAGCGCCGGGCTTTCGCGGTTTCTGCGTCCCGACGTTTTTTTCGGGAAGCCCGGCATTTTTCGCTGCACTACACTGCTCGTTCAAAACTTCGTGACGTCCGAAAAATGGAAATCACGCACCTTCATCGCGGGGATCACCATATCCGACGCCTCTTCCCCGCATGCGCGCGCGGCCGGGCCGAGCATCTCGGCGTTGGCCAGCAGCTCGAGCACGCTCTGGTTGAAGCGGAAATTGCGAATGCCGCCGGCGACGCGCCCGTTCTCCACTAGGAATGTGCCGTCGCGCGTCATGCCGGTCATCACCTTTTCGTAGGGGTCCACTTCGCGGATGTACCACAGTCGCGTCACCAGTATGCCCCGCTCCGTGGTGCCAATCATTTCTTCCAGCGACGACTTCCCGCCTTCCAGTACCAGGTTCACCGGCGCTTCGCCAAATTCATTCGGCAGCGGGAGTCCGTGCCCGGTGGGTTTCATTTTCATTTGTTTTGCCGTCGCGCGCGAATAGACCAGGTTTTTCGGCACGCCACGCTCCACCAGCAGAACTTTCTGTCGCGGCATCCCTTCCCCGTCGAACGGCGCGCCAAGTTGTTCCGCGTGCGTCACGTCGTCCCACAGCGTGATGTTATTGCCAAAGATTTTCTTCCCCATGCGGTCGTTAAAGCAGGAGCGCTTGTCTTGCACCGCAGTGCCCGAAAAATCGTAGAAAAGGTAGCCCACCATGTCCAGCGCGGCCGCGGGCTCGAGAATGACGGTGTACCGCCCCGGCGCCAGCTCGCGCGGCGCGCGCGATGCCGCGGCTTTCTGCGACGCTCGGTCGGCCAGCGCATCCACATCGAGCGAGCGAATATCTGCCGCGCTGGCCTTGGCCCAGCCCGACGATTTTTCTTCCAGCATGGTGACGGAAAATTCCGCGCGCGTCTGTTCGTAGCTGGCGGCGAGTCCCTTCGAGTTGGCCAGCAGCGAGCGCGTTGCGCCGGAAGAGTACGTCCCGGCGGCGGTCTGTTTTTCCTGCGCGGCGCGGCGGCAGATGCGCGCCACGGCTCGCGCGCGGACTTCGGGCGAGGCCGCGGCCGTGGCTCCGCACCACCGCATCACTTTTTCGTACTTCTGCGCACGTGGCATGGGCAGCAGGCCGGGAGTTTTCGGCTGCGACCGCGCCAGCCGCGCAGAGGCTGCTACCACGCGCAGCAACGATTCTTCGTCGGTCTTGTTGATGGTGGCGCGCGCCGTGCGCCCATCGAGCACCGTGCGCACGGAGATCGTCAAGAACTGCTCGGCGACGTGTTGATGAATGGTGTTGTTGGCAAAGCGCGTCAGCGCGTCCGCGCCCGCGTCGATGGACACTTCCGTCTCGTCCGCGTCGCTCAGCCGCAGAATCCTGTCCGCAATCCGCCGCAGCTCCGCAAACGAAGCGAGCTGCGCCTCCGCTACCACCGCTCCCTTCACCCGTGTTCGCTTTGTTGCCCTTCTCCGCATCCTGAATTCCGTGCTTTCGGTTTTTGTTTTGCCTTCTGCCTAATTCCTATCTGCGTTTATCTGCGTCCATCTGCGGTTCCAAAGCCTCTGCGTTTCTCACTTCGAAAACGCCGCGCCCAGCTTGATATTGCGGAACCGTGCCGGGCTGGCTCCGTGCCCGGTGCCCATGGTCTGCATCGGCTGACCCTTGCCGCAGTTCGGCGTGCCCCACAGCGTCCAGTAGTCGCGCGAGCAGATGGCGTCGCACGAATTCCAGAATTCCGTGGTGATGCCGCTGTAGCTCGGATTTTTCAGCATGCGGATTTTCTTCCCGCCTTTGATTTCCCACCCGATTTCCGTCGAAAACTGAAAGTGGTAGCGCTTGTCGTCGATGGACCACGACCGGTTCGTCTCCATCAGGATCGCGTCGTCGGTGTCGGCGAGCAGGTCTTCGTACTTCCACGTGCCGGGCAGCAGGCTGATGTTGGTCATGCGGATCATTGGCAAGCGGTTCCAGCTTTCGCCGCGCACCGTGCCGCCGGAGCGCGCGTCGCCAACCATCGCCGCGGTGTCGCGGCTGGTTAAATAGCCTGTGAAGAGCCCGGCCGTAATGATGTTGGTGCACTGCGCGGCCACGCCTTCGTCGTCGTACCCAAACGTGCCCAGCCCCGGCCCGTGTTCCAGCCGCGCGTCGGCCACCACGTTGACGATCTCCGACCCGTAGCGCAGCTTGCGCAGCTTCTCCAACGTGAGAAAGCTTGTGCCCGCAAAATTTGCTTCCATGCCCATTACGCGGTCCAGTTCGATGGGATGGCCGACGGATTCGTGCACCTGCAAGCCAAGCTGCGAACTTTCCAGAATAATTGTGCGCGTGCCCTCGGGACACTGCGCCGCGCTGTGCAGCGCCACGGCCTCTTCCGCCACGCGCCGCGCATTGCCGGCCAGATCCATCGCCTCCACCAGCTCATACCCCTGTAGCGCGTGCTGTCCGCCAAAACTCGCTGGGTAGGAGCGCTTCTGCAAATCGTTGTTCTGAAAACTGTACGCGGCGATCCCCGCCCCGGACTGCATTTTCACCTGATGAATTCGCGACCCCGCTGACGAAGCAAACAACTGTTCGATGCGGCGAAAAATCATTCCCGTCTCGGTCAGCGTGACGCCCTTCACCTTGCGCATTTCGTCGTCCGCCGCTTGCAGCAGCGCGAGTTGCCGCTCCATGGGAATTTGGAAGGGGTCTTTGATGTATGGATTCTGCCAGGCATCCACATACGCTGCTTCCGGCGCCAATTGCACCGCGTGCGTTTTCGCCAGCGCCGATGCCTTTGCAATCGCCACGGCCTGCGCCGCGCATGCCTGCACGCCTGCTTTCGTCAGCCGGTCCGTGGACGCAAATCCCCACGAGCCGCCGGCAATCACCCGAATGCCGATGCCGAAGGATTCGCTTTCCCCGCACGCCCCCACTTGCCCGTTTTTTGTGGTGAGTTCGCGCTGGCGGACGTCCATCACCCGCAAATCGGCGTACGTCGCCCCGCGTATTTTGGCGGTATTCAGCGCGTGACTGGCGAGTTCCTGCATCATGGGCGCATCAGAATACCAGAAATCATTTCACCGCGCCGACATAGTGTTCGCTGAGTTTCGGTAGCAAAAAAAAGGGCGGCGACACTTGTTGTCGCCCCGCCACGCTTTTCGGTTTTCGCTTTTCGCGCTTCTAGGTTCCTTCCGACCACGAAGCCAAATACAGTTCCTGTTCGGCGGTAAGCTTGTCCACCTGCACGCCCATGGCTTCGAGCTTGATGCGCGCGATCTCGCGGTCCAGGTGCTCGGGCACGGAGTACACTTTATTCTCGAGCTGCGCGTGATTCTTCAGCATGTACTCCGCGGAAAGCGCCTGGTTGGCAAAGCTCATATCCATCACCGCTGCGGGATGTCCTTCGGCGGTGGCCAGGTTTACCAGCCGCCCTTCACCAAGCAGATAAATCCGCCGGCCATCCTTCAGTGCGTACTCGTCCACCAGCGGCCGCGCCACTTTCTTGCTGCTGGCCAGTTTTTCCAGCGCGGGAATGTCGATCTCCACGTTGAAGTGGCCCGAGTTGCACACCACCGCGCCGTCCTTCATGGCCAGAAAATGTTCCGCGACGATGATGTCTTTGCATCCGGTGACCGTGACAAAAATCTCGCCGATTTTCGCCGCCTCGTCCATGGGCATCACGCGGAAGCCGTCCATCACCGCTTCCAGCGCGCGCACCGGATTAATCTCCGTGATGATGACGTCCGCGCCGAGCCCTTTCGCGCGCATGGCCACGCCGCGCCCGCACCAACCGTAGCCCGCCACCACCACGCGCATACCGGCAATCAGCAAATTCGTCGCGCGCAGGATGCCGTCGATGGTGGATTGTCCCGTGCCGTAGCGGTTGTCGAACAGGTGCTTGGTCAGCGCGTCGTTCACCGCGATGATCGGATACTTCAGCGTGCCGTCCTTGGCCATCGCGCGCAGCCGAATTACGCCCGTGGTGGTTTCTTCCGTTCCGCCGATGACGTTGCCCACGAGGTCCGTGCGCTTGGTCAACAGAATCGTCACCAGGTCCGCGCCGTCATCCATGGTGATTTGCGGCTTGTGGTCCAGCGCGGCATTGATGTGCGCGTAGTACGTGGCATTGTCTTCGCCCTTGATGGCGAAAGTCGGAATGCCGTAGTCCTTCACCAGCGACGCGGCCACTTCATCTTGCGTGGAGAGCGGGTTCGACCCGCACAGCACCACGTCGGCGCCGCCGTCGCGCAGCACGATGGCCAGGTTGGCGGTCTCGCTGGTCACGTGCAGGCACGCGGATAGCCGCACACCCTTCAGCGGCTGCTCCTTGATAAACCGCTTGCGGATCAACTGCAGCACGGGCATCTGCTGGTTGGCCCACTCGATTTTGCGTTTGCCCTTTTCGGCCAGGGCCATGTCTTTCACGTCGCCGTTCAGTTTTTGCACAGTGGACATGCACACACTCCGGATTCCGTATTTTGATTTCGACTGATGAAAATTGCTAGCTGCGGGCCGTGACTACGGCGCCGCGGGAGCCCACTTCCTTGCGGATGGCCTCGGCCTTGTCCGACCGTTCCCATGTGAAGCCCGGTTCCGTGCGTCCGAAGTGGCCGTACGCGGCGGTCTGCCGGTAGACGGGCCGGCGGAGATTGAGCGTCTCGATGATACCGCGCGGCGTCAGCGAAAAATTCGCGCGGATGATGTCGGTCAACTGCTCGTCGGGGACTACGCCGGTGCGGAACGTGTCGGCCATCACGCTCACCGGCTCGGCCACGCCGATGGCGTACGCCAGTTGCACTTCCACCTTGCTGGCCACGCCCGCCGCTACCAAATTCTTCGCAATGTAACGCGCCATGTAACTCGCCGAGCGGTCCACCTTGGTCGGATCTTTGCCGCTAAACGCGCCGCCGCCGTGCCGGCTGTAGCCGCCGTAAGTGTCCACGATAATCTTGCGCCCGGTGAGCCCGGCATCACCCATCGGCCCGCCGGTGACGAAGCGTCCCGTGGGATTGATGTGGAAGCGCGTGTTCTTGTCAATCATGCCCTTGGGAATCACCTGCTGCACCACTTCGTTCATCACCGCTTCGTGGAGATCGCGGTTGGAAACCTCTTCGCTGTGCTGCGTGGAGACCACCACGCAATCCACGCGCGCCGGCCGCCCGTTGACGTATTGCACGGTCACCTGCGACTTGCCGTCCGGCCGCAGGAAATCCACCACGCCGCTCTTGCGCACTTCGGAGAGTCGCCGGCACAGCTTGTGCGCGAGGAAGATGGGCATGGGCATCAACTCGTCCGTCTCGTCGCACGCGAAGCCGAACATCAACCCCTGATCGCCGGCGCCGCCGGTATCCACGCCCAGCGCGATGTCGCCGGACTGTTTCTTGATCGAGGAAATCACGCCGCAGGTGTCGGCGTCGAAGCCGAACTTGGCGCGCGTGTAGCCCACGTCGCGCACCACTTCCCGGGCCACGTCCGAGAAATCCACATAGGTTTTGGTGGTGATTTCGCCGGCCACCACGATCAGGCCGGTGGTCACCAGCGTCTCGCAGGCCACGCGGCCCGCGGCGTCGTCCTTTAATACCGCGTCCAGAACGGCGTCTGAAATCTGGTCGGCGATTTTGTCGGGGTGGCCCTCGGTGACCGACTCCGAGGTGAACATGAAGTTGCGGTTGTCGTTACTCAAAACAGTCTCCTAGGTTGGTTTGCGGAGCGATCCGCGAGCCCACCAGCGTTTTGCAGGCAGGAAATTCAGAAAAATGACGATAGCATGCGACTCCCAGGCTGTCAACGCATTCGCCTGAAACGCTTTAAAGCCGCAGTAAAGGGCGGGTTTGCAAGGGTGAAATGCATTCGGACAAGTTACTGTTCCCTGCTGAAAAACTTTTTCACATCGAAGCCAATGCCCCCAACGTTAGGTTGCAAGATAACAGCGTCCACCAATGCACCAGCAGTTCCCCTTCGCATTCGCTTCGCCGCATGGAACTGCGATAGCCGTTTTCGTTCGCCGATGTCATCAAATACTTTTCTCGCTAGGTCTACAACTTGCTGTGGCGTCTTGCAGAGCTTACGTAGCGGAAGAAGCAAGAGTGAGTCAGCAGCTTCTTTCCTGGACTCTTGAGTCGCGATGTTCTCACGGAACGTCGAAGGGTGCCACGTAGTGATGAGAATCGCCGGAAGAATTTCATCGGCGTCCTGGCCGTTGATGTGGTGCCACGAAAGTACTTCAGCCTCAAAATGAACGCCTCTAGGGCCATGAACGACGACGGCATCGGAGCGTGACGCCATCGCTGCCATTTTCGGAATATTAGCCCGCACGGCCTCACCAAGTGGTTCTTCCCATCCATAGTCCAGAAGATACACGTAGTATCCTCGTTCCGCCCCTGTTGGAATCTCGCCCATCGAGTGCACGTAGAGTCCCATGACAAACCCTCCGTCTTTGCTTTTCTCTTATTCTTCTTCCGCCACCGGCGCGGCCACCGTCCCCGTCCGCTTGGCCATCAGGTACGCCCGAATAAACGGGTCCAGGTCGCCGTCCAGGACGCGGTCCACGTCGCCCACCTCGAACCGCGTGCGCAAATCTTTGATCATCCGGTACGGCTGCATCACGTACGACCGGATCTGGCTGCCGAAGCTGATGTCCAGTTTTTGTTCGTCGAGCTTGTTGGACTTCGCCTTGCGTTTTTCCAGTTCATACTCATAGAGCCGCGATCGCAGAAGCTTCAGAGCCAGCTCGCGGTTTTTGTGCTGGCTGCGCTCGGTCTGGCACTGCACCACGATGCCGCTGGGCAGATGCGTGTAGCGCACCGCGGTCTCTACCTTGTTGACGTTTTGCCCGCCCGCGCCGCCCGCGCGAAACGTATCCATGCGGATTTCATCCGGCTTGATATCGATTTCGATGCTGTCGTCAATTTCCGGAATCACAAACACCGACGCGAACGACGTGTGCCGCCGCCCCGCCTGGTCGAATGGCGAAATGCGCACCAGCCGGTGCACGCCGCTTTCTCCCGCGAGCAGGCCGTACACGTTTTCGCCTTCGACGAGCACCGTCGCCGATTTCAGCCCGGCCTCTTCGCCCGGCGTCGAGTCCATCACGCTCGCGCGAAATCCTTTGCGTTCCGCCCAGCGCAGGTACATGCGCAACAGAATCTCCGCCCAGTCTTGCGACTCGGTGCCGCCCGCGCCGGGCTTGATGGTCATGATGGCGTTCAGCGCGTCGGTTTCGCCGGAGAGCAGCGTCTTCGTTTCCTGTTCGGCGACGTAGGACTCTGTCGCGTCGAGTTCCTTCGCCAGCCCGGCCAGAAGTTCATCTCGCGCGGCAACATTTCGCTCTTCGTGCGCCAGCTCGAGAAAAGCTTCAATCTCCCCTCGGCGCCGCGTCAGTTCCGCGTCCGCGTTGATGCGCTCCTCCGACTGCTTGCGCTCCTGCAGCGTCTTTTGCGCCTTTTCCTGGTCCTGCCAGAAATCCGGCCGGCTGGTTTTTTCTTCGAGGCGGGTCAGCAGTTCGCGGTGGCGGGCAACGTCAAAGAAAACTCCGCACCAGCTCCATGCGCTGCTGGAGCTGTTCGTATCGGTGCTGCAGGTCTTCGAGGATCATACTGGCGAGATTCCTTCTTTCCTTACTTCCCGACTTCCTTACCTCCTGACATCCTGACCTCCTGTATCCTTGCTCTCCGCCTTCCCTCTTCGCATCAAGAGAAATCCAACACTCATAATCACGCACATCCACGCAAACCAATCGCCGAATCTCGAATAAATCGTCCGGTCGCTGCGAAAACTGAATGGCGCGCGCAGCACGCCGCGTACATCCGTCGCCAGTTGCGCGACGATCCTGCCGTACGGATCAATCGACACCGTATAACCATTGTTCGTCGCGCGCAGCAACCAGCGGCGATTTTCCACCGCACGCACCCGCGCCATCGCCAGGTGCTGGTCAGGCCCCGCCGAGCGCCCGAGCCAGCCGTCATTCGAAATATTCACCAGCAGATCCGCGCCGTTCGCGACGAACTGCCGCACCTCATTCGGAAAAATCGCCTCGTAGCAGATGGACACGCCGAACTTGCGCGGCGGCCCGGGCGTGCGCGTTTCCCACGGAGCCGGCTCATCGGGCAGCTCGCCCGTCACGTACTCCGTGCCCGCGCGGAAATCGCCCACTTCCGCCACCAGCGATTCCGCAAACTTCAACCAGCGCCGCAGCGGCACGTACTCGCCGAAGGGCACCAGATGAATTTTATCATACTGAAACACGCGCTTCCCCGACGCGTCCAGCAGCACCGCGCTGTTGTACGGCAGCATGCGGTTTTCGGCGCCGCGCTTCCACTCCACCACGCCCACTAGAAAATGTGCGCCGGAGTCGCGCGCTATTCTCTCCGCGCGCGCCGCGAATTTCGGATCGAGAAAATAAAACGGCGCCGGAACTTCTGGCCAGATGATCAAGCCGGCCTTTTGCTTCGCCGCCTCCACGCTGTTTCGCTCGAGCTCGTCCATCTCTCCCGCGTGTACGTCCATCCAATTCGCTGGGTATGTCGGCGCTTGCGGAAAATTCAACTGCACCAGCACCGCCGCTTGATCGGCCTTTGCTGCGGGAATCATGAGCGACCCGATGTTGGAGAACACCATCAGCCCCGCAAATGTGGATGCGGCCAGAATCAAGCGGGATTTGCGCCATGGCTTGTCTGCCTGTAGCGGAACAACCGAAGCGAGCAGCGCCCCGCAACTCGCCGACACAAACGACAGCCCATAAATTCCTGTGACCGCCGCGAGTTGCATCAAGCCGGTCGCCTGCACTAGGGAGTAGCCCGCGAGGTTCCACGGAAAGCCGATCAAGGGCGCGTGCGTTTGCGCGTATTCAAGCGCGACCCACAGAAATGGCGCCGTTAACAGCGCGCGCACTTCTCCTCGTTGCGCAAGCAAAGCCAGAGTGAATGAAAACACGCCAGGATAGAGCGCCAGGTAAGCCACCATGAGCGCCAGGACTCCCACAGCGGCTATCGGCTGCAGGTGTCCATGGACGTGCATGACCTCATACACCCACAGCAACGATGCTCCCTGGAAACCCACGCCAAAGCAAAATCCCGCTGCCGCGGCAAACCGGCGAGATCCCCGCAATGCGAGCAGGATGAGGGGTCCGATCGTAAACCCGTAGAGTGGCGTCGGATCGCTGCGGAAAGAGAAAGCTCCAGCGATGCCCGCAAGCGTGGCCAGCAGCAAGAGTAGCCATTTGCGTTTCATTCTGCGGTCAGCGCTTGGTGATGGCTTTGAAGCCCTCGCGTTCGAGGGCTTTTTTCGCCGCGTCGGCGGCCTGGCCGTCGCGATACGGCCCCACCTGCACGCGGTAGAGGTTGCCGGTCGTCGGCGCAAGCAGGAATGCCGGGAACTGTTTTTTCTGCAGCGCCTCGACCAGCGCCAAGGCATCGCCCTCGCGCGTCAGCGCCGCGATTTGCAGCACCACCGAGCCGCGCGGAATCACCGGAGCCTTCGTCAGCGCGCTCTTCGAAGTCGCCGCCGAAGTCTTCGTCACCGGCGCAGTTTTCTCCGGTGACTTGGTTGCCGCGCTATCCGGCCTGATTGGCGTGGACGTAATCACCGGCGGCGGCGCGCCTGTAGCCGTGGTTTTTGCGGGTACTTCCAGTTTTGCAGACGGTTTTTTCGCAGCGCCGCCGCTTGCAAAATCCCAACTCGACGGAGCCGGTGCCGGAGTCGCCGCCGTCTTATCCGCGGGCCGCGCGGTCGCCGCGGACGCGGCCGCCGCCTTCAGGCTGGAGTCCTGCTGCGTGCGTCCCATCACATAGCCCAGCGTGAAAAATACGCCGCACAGCACCACCACGCCGAGGAACATTCCCACCACGTGGCGGCTTTCCAGAACGGTGTCGCGCCCGCCGCCCGGTTTTTTCATTCCGTTGGCCATGATTTATTTCAGCTCTTTCATCGATTTCGCCCACAGGCTGATGAGGTCGATCGGCAGCGGGAAAACAATCGTAGTGTTCTTTTCCACGCCGATTTCCGTGAGTGTTTGCAAGTAGCGGAGCTGGATAGCGGCCGGCTGCTTGGCCAGCACTTCCGCAGCCTCGGCCAGTTTAGTAGAGGCCTGGAATTCGCCCTCCGCGTGGATCACCTTGGCGCGACGCTCGCGCTCCGCCTCCGCCTGTCGGGCGATGGCGCGCTGCATCTCGACCGGAATGTCCACTTGTTTGACTTCCACCTTCGTCACCTTAATACCCCATGATTCGGTATCGTGGTCAAGGATTTCCTGCAGCTTGGAGTTTACCTTTTCGCGCTCGGAGAGGATGTGGTCCAGCTCGAATTGTCCGACAATGCTGCGCAGCGTGGTCTGCGCGAGCTGCGACGTCGCGTACAAATAGTTTTCCACCTCGCGCAGCGCGCGGTTGGCGTCCACTACCTTGAAATAGCACACTGCGTTCACTTTCACGGACACGTTATCGCGCGTAATCACGTCCTGCGGCGGCACGTCCAGCGTCACCAGCCGCAGCGGGATGCGGTACAGCGTCTCGATGGGCCATAGTACAATGCGCAGGCCCGCGCCCTTGGCGTCCGGACGCATGCGTCCAAGCCGTAGCACCGCTCCGCGCTCCCACTCCTTGATGATGTATAGGGAATTCCAGAACCAGATGAAAAAAATAAATACCGCTACGATCCATGCGTATTCAGTCATCTCGCCCTCCGTCCAAAATCATTGCATCAGCTTATGCGAAAACCCGCGGCCCCCCGCGGTGTCAAACTTTTGTCGCTGCCGCCTTGTGCGGCGTGCCCGCCAATTCTACATGCAATGTCAGCCCGTCCACCTTCAACACGCGCACCACTGCGCCGTGGGGCAGTGGCTGTGCGGCCATCACGCTCCAAAGCACGCCCTGCACCGAGGCCTGGCCGTGATAGAAGCCATCCGGCTGCGGTGTTTCCACCGAGGTGGTGACTTCCCCGCTCACTCCGACCATCTGCTCCATGCCCGTGGACGGCTTCCACGAAAACGACTGGAACACCTGCCGCATCAGAAACACGGTAATCAGCGCAAAGGGCAGCGTAACAATCAGCGCCACCTGCGGGCTTACACCCGCGCCGGTAATGCCCGGCTTGATCAGCAGCATCGCGCCAAAGAACATCGCCACCGCGCCCGCTAATCCCAGCATGCCGTGGCTCGTGATTTTTGCTTCGAGTACGAAGAGCACCAGCGCCGTCAGGATCAGCAGCACACCGATAGCGTTGATCGGCAGGACTTGCATGGCCACCAGCGCCAGTATAAGTGAAACTCCTCCCACGATGCCGGGCACGATCAGCCCCGGATTGCTGAACTCGACGTAGAGGCCCAGAACGGCGAGGATTACCAGGATGAACAGCACGTCCGGGCGCGCGATGCGCCCCAGAAATTTCTGCCGCCCGCTCATTTCGAACGAAGTGCGCACCGGGCTGGGCAGCGCCAGCTTCACCGTCGTGCCGTCGAAGCGCCGGATTTCGCGCCCGTTCAATTGCGCCAGCAAATCTTCCGTGCTTGGCGCAATCAAATCGATTAACTTGCCGTCCAGCGCTTCTTTTTCCGTGAACGCTTTAGCTTCGGTCACCGCCAGCTCGGCCAGCTTTGGATTGCGCCCGCGTTTGTCGGTGATGCTGCGCAGATACGCCGCCGCGTCATTCACCACTTTCTTGCGCAGCGTCTCGTCAATCGTCACCGTCTGCCCGCCGATGACGAAGATGGGTGAAGCTGCGCCGGTGTTCGTGCCCGGCGCCATCGCCGCCACGTCCGCGGACAGCAAAATGTAAAAGCCCGCCGACGCCGCGCGCGTCCCTGCCGGCGACACGTACACCACCGACGGTACCGGCGACGCAATCATTTTCTGAATGATCGCGCGCATCGAGCTGTCGAGGCCTCCCGGAGTGTTCATGGTGATGAGCACCAGCCGCGCATTCGTGCGCGCCGCTTCGTCGAACGCATCCTGGATGAATTCCGCCTGCGTAGGATAAATCGCGTCATCCAGCCGCACTTCCAGCACTCGCGCTGCTTCCGGCGCAGAAGAGACCGGCGCAGCTTGCGCAAACACGCTTGAAACAACTGGGACTCCAGGCGAATTCGAGAAAATGATGTACCAACCAAATGCGATTACGATTGCCGCGAAAACATAAAACACAATGCGTTCCACGGATGATCTCATGGCCGGTCTCCTGCTCGGTCATTCCATTGCGCGGCTCGTGCGGCACGGCTGTGCCGCCCCGACGCAGTCGGGGGGTGGAAATGTGCCACGACGAGGACAGTCCGAGGCAGCATGTTGCTCTCAGTATAGCAGCACTGCAACCGTTTGGCGGCTTCACGCTTCCCCGCGAGCGGAGTGGCAGCATTCGCGGTGAATCGAATTCTCCTAGTGACTAAATTTAAAAGTGCTACAATTGCGCAGTCGCCCGTCCTCTATCGCAGCAAACGAAGAAAGCATGAAACGAACTCTCTGGGCCTTGACGCTCTGCCTTTTCGCCTTTGCTCCCGCGATCGGCCAGCAAAAGGAAGCTCCGCCTCCCACCATCAAGCGCAAGGCCGAGTTGGTGCTGATCCCCGCCGTCGTCACGCTCGATGGCAAGCCCGTCATGGGTCTGCAAGTGGGGGACTTCGTTCTCCTGCACAATGGCAAGCCGGAGAAAGTGGAACTGTTCGAGGTGTTCGACTCCACACCGGCCAAAGTGGCGCCGGTCGCCTTGCCTCCTCGCACGGTCCAGAATTTCGCCCCCGCGGACAATCGCCAGGAAGTCATCATTCTTTTTCTCGACTACTTGAATGGCACCTGGTCCACCCGCGAGCGCATTCGCAGCTATGTCGCCGATTTTTCGCGTCAGTTTGTGGCGGCCAAAACGCCCATCAGCGTCTTCCTGCTGACCCGGGATCAATTGATTCAATTGCATTCCTTCGCCAGCGACCTCGGAAATCTCACGCAGGCCATCGAACGCTGGCAATCGGGCAAGCCCTCCACGACAGAGTCCTATAAGAACTGGGCCAGCCCCTTCGACCCCACCTCCGGTGCCCAGCGCGACGCGGCACTGAACATGCTCGATGTTCTTCTGCTCGACCCTCTCGACCCTCCGGTGTTTCTGATGGATCGATTGCGGGAGCAGGCGCAGATGACTTCGGAGGCCATCCAGCAGATTGCCGAAGCCTACCGCGGCATTCCCGGCCGTAAGAAATTAATCTGGATGTCCACGGGTTTTCCGGGCGCCGCAGCCGACGCCTTTGCGGATATCAATTTCGACCGCGTGCAATTCGACTCCAAAGTCGCGGAAAAGCTGGCCGCCGCCTGGAAATCTCTCAGCAATTCGAATATTGTCGTCTACCCCATCGACGCCAATGGCGTTGTCAACCCATCTTGGGATAGCAAATTCAGCGCCGAAAACGCCGGTTCCGCGCAATTCATGCGCCCGGCGTCCAAGGAATCCCCCACGAACACTCCATCGTTATTGGCCATCGCGGAAAGGACCGGTGGAAATGTCTGCACAACACTTCCCACCGATTGTATCAAGACGATATTGGACGATGGCACGCACTACTACCTGCTCGGCTTTTATCTGCATGGCGACAACAAGCCCGGCTGGCACAAACTCAAGGTGAACGTGAACCGGCCCAAAGCCTTCGTGCGCTCTCGCGACGGATTTGTGATTGATCCCCCTCAAAAGCCCAAGCCCGCGGTGGACCGAGAGGAAGTCCTGACCGCGCTCGGAGCCCCCTTGGACTACACTTCTGTGCCCCTGCGATTGACCTGGTCCATCCTTTCCGCGCAAGGCAAGGACACCTTGGTCGAATTAGCGCTTTTTTCTCCTCCCGGCGGCATTGCCGTGAGTACGGAAAACCCCGAAATAAATGTGGATTACCTGGCCTTCATCCGGCTCGTGGGTAAAACGGAAGGTAGGACGATTCCGGCGACACTCGTCAACAAACTCAGCCCCGCGCAGCAGGAAGATTTCGCATTCGGTGGATTCCGTTTTCGCCGTCAGATTCCTCTCGCTCCCGGCCGCTACGAAGTGCGCGTGTTCCTGCGCGACAACGTCGCCCAAAAAATCGGCACCGTCTCCACCATCGTGGATCTCTCAATCGCTCCGCCCGCACGAAAGCGTTAGTCGCAGGATTCGGCTTTTTGGGCTGGTTGAAGAAAACCCCTCGGTGTCATTCTGATCGAAACGATGGTCTTTTCCGCTGCGGTTTCCGCGGCGAATCTCTGAAATGACAGCGCGCTTACGACGTCGGCTTGCTGGCGGGCGCCGGCGGAGTCGTCTGCAACGCTTCCTGCACCAACGGGTCTTTGATCACGGACGCAAACCCCGGGTCCTTCTCGATGGCCGCGATATTTTTGTAGCCCTCGTCGATGGCGCGCTTCAGGAAATGCGCGCAACGTTCGGCATTGCTCAGGCTGGCGTAGGTCTTGGCCATGTAAAAATAAAATAGCGAGCGCTGCTCCACCGAGCTGGTTTGCAGCACAGTGCCGCCCGCGCTACCGCGGTGCTCGAACACCTGCGGATCGATTTCGATCGCGCGGCTCCACGAGGCGATGGCTTGCGGATATTTCTTGTCGGCGAACCACGCATGGCCCGCATTGCTGTGGAACGTCGCCGAATCCGGATTTACGGCGATGGCCCGGTCGTACACCTTGATCGCCCGTTTGAATCGCTTTTGGTAGAAGTGCACCGTTCCCAGATTATTCAGTGCGGAGGCGTACTTCTTGTCCGCCTTGATGGCCCGTTCGTAATATTTCTTGGCCTTGTCCAGTTTGGTCAGGTTGCTGTACCCCACGCCCACTTTGTTCAGCAACTCCGCGTTTTTCGGTTCTTTCTTCAGCAGCGCTTCGTAGGCTTCAATCGCTTCGGAGTACTGCTTGCGCGCCATCATGATGTCCGCCCGCAATTCTGCGATTTCTCGCGGCGTTCTGGGCGGCTGCGGTGGAGGTTCCTGCGAAGATTCCTGCGGCGCAGCCGGCAGCGGCGCTCCGCCGGCAAAAACCAACAGCAACATGAAGGCGGCGAGGAGCACTGCGACGGGATTCGACCTGCGGTGCTGATGCTCACGGAATACGTTCATGGCGGTTTCCCTTCCCCGGCGCTGCGTTACGACGGCTTGGCGGGCGGCGGCGCCTTCTGCTTGTCGTCTTGCTTCTTCGCCGGCTCCCCCGCCGGCGCTTTGGGTGCGTCCTTTTTCCCTCCCCCAAAGATACCAAAAAGACGCTGCCAAATACTCTTTCGTTCTTGCGGAGCCGCGGTTTGCTGGGTTGCGCCTCCCGCGGGACTCTTAGCTTGCGGTTTCGACGCGCGCGTCTTCGCTTCGGGGCGCGCCGATGCAGACGCCGCGCCTGGCTTCGCGTCCTCTGTGGCCGGTGCGGGTTCTTCCGCGGCCTCTGGCTCCGGCTCTTTTTTCTTTCCGCCGAATATTCGCGTGAGCCACGAGCCGCCCTCAGCCAGCTCCCCCAGCGAGCGCCCGCCGTGCCGCGTACAGAATTCCCTGGGCTCCGTGCCCTCGATGAACACTTCGTCACGCGGCGCGGGGCAATGCGGCGTGGCCAGTTGCAGCGATTCTGGATCAATCAGCGCGGTAATCACGCCCGGCGGTGGCGTGAACGCCTCCGTATTGCGGTACGCCGGCAATGCGGTTGCCCGCTTCATAAACTCCGCCCAGATGGGCGCGGCGGACGCGGAGCCCGCCAGCCCCAGTTCGCGGTTGTCGTCGAAGCCCACCCACACCACGCACAGCAGGTTGCTGGTGAACCCGGCGAACCAGCCGTCGTGAGAAGTTCCGGTCTTTCCGCCGGCGGGTGCCGTGAATCCGCGCGCGCGCACTCCCGCACCCGTGCCGTGATTCACCACTTCCTCCAGCAGATTCGTCACCATGTACGCTACGCGCGGGTCCAGCGCCGGACGCGTCAGCGGCCGGTGGCGCTCCAGCGACGCGCCGGCCGCCGAGACCACGCTGCGGATGAACATCGCCTCCGCTCGCTCCCCTCCGTTCGCGAACACCGTATAGCCCGCCGCCACGTCCAGCGGCGTCATCTCATACGCTCCCAGCGCCACCGCCGGCGTCGCCTGGATTTTCGGGTCCAGCCCCAGTTGTCGCGCCATACTTACCACGCGGTCGTAACCCACCATCTCCGCCACTTTCACCGTGGCCACGTTCAGCGAGCGCTTCATCGCGTCGCGCAGCGTCACCGTGCCGTAGAACGCCTCGCCGTAATTGTTCGGCGTGTATTCCTTGTCGTCGAACCGGAACGTGGTCGGCTCGTCCATCACCGTGGTCACTGGCGTGATGATCGGTTCCAGTCCGTCCACCGCGTTTTCGAATGCGGCGGCGTACACGAACGGCTTGAACGCGGAGCCCGGCTGCCGTCGAGCCAGCGCGCGGTTCAACTGGCTCATGCCGTAATTGCGCCCGCCGATGAGCGCCTTGATCTCGCCGGTGTTCGGGTCCAGCGCCACCAACGCCACTTGCGCCAGCGGCGCGGGTTCCCCGGTTTTCTTTTGTTGCAGACGCCAGCGCTCATAGCGCTTCGCCAGTTGCTTGTCGATTTCGCGCAGGCCAACGTCAATGGCTTCCGCGGCCGAGCGTTGCAGGTCCGTATCCAGCGTGGTGTAGATGCGGTAGCTCTGCGCGATGAGGTCGGCTTCGGTGATTTTTTCCAGCAGATGGTCTTTCACCATGTCCACGAAATACGGAGCCGCGCTGGTTTCCAGCGTGCCGCTCAGGATGTGCCAGGCCGCTTTTTTCGCCGCGGCCGCCGCTTCCGCGGGCGCCTGTCCGTTTTCCACCATCTGTGTCAGCACGCGGTCGCGCGCTTCATTGGCGCGGTCCAGGTGGCGCTCCGCGGACGAATAGCGGTTCGGCGCGCGGGCGATGCCTGCCAGGAACGCCGCTTCGGCCAGCGTGAGGTCGCGCACGTCTTTGCCGAAATACGCCCGCGCCGCTTCGCCGAATCCGCGGATGGCGAAGCTTCCGCGGTTGCCGAGATACACCTGGTTGGCATACAGCTCGAAAATCTGCTGCTTGCTGAAGCGTTGTTCGAGTTGCAGCGCCACCAGCGTCTCCGCCGCTTTTCGCTTCCACGTGCGTTCCGTGGAAAAAAAGTAGCTGCGTGCTACCTGCATGGAAATTGTGCTGGCGCCTTCTGTGCGGTCGGAGCGCCGCACGTTGGCCCACGCCGCGCCCAGCACGCGGATGGGATCGAAGCCGGGATGCTCGAAGAAGCGCTTGTCCTCCGCCGACAGCACCGCGTCCACCAGGTGCTTGGGCAAATCGTCAAAGCGCACCATGCGCCGCTTTTCGCGCGATACGTCAAACAGGTTGGTCAGCAGCTCAGGCTCGAGTTCTGCGCTGTACATTTCGCTGCCAGTGCGTAGGTTCACAATGCGCGAGATTTCGCCACCGGCGAATTCGATGCGCAGTGAAGTCCCTGCGCCGAAGTACGACCCCTCGCCGGGACGCACCTCCACCCGCGAACCCGCCAGCCGGTAGCGCCCGATGGAGCCGCTGACCTCCGCATCCGTGTAGCCCGCGCGCTGCAGGTACGACGCCAGCTCGCCGGGCGTAACGTTTTGTCCGGTGGCGATGCGCCGCGGTCCGGTGAAGACGCGTGAAGTGTTTTCGAACGCCTGGCCCGAAAGCCGCGCGTCGATCATCCGCGAAAAATGTATGTAGTAGTACGCAAAAACCGTGGCGCTGGTGAGAAGAAACAGGAGAGCAGCCCCCAGCAGCGTGAGGCCGAAGCGCGAGGACCAGAAGCCTTTCCCGATGCGTACGCGCACAGCGAGCCTACTCTAGGCCGGTTTCCGCAGTGACTCCGGCCTGCCAACTTCGATGCGGGCTGAGCTTCGAGGGTTCGTGCCGGCCACCTCGGCCTGCACCGGTTTCCCGCTGCATGGCGGCACTAAATGATAGGACGATCGCCCTTGTTCGGCGTGAAGTTGAGCGAAAACTTGTAAACAAACAGATCCACCACGACCGTATATTTCAGGGAGATGTTCACTTCGCGGCCGCTGTACTCCACGCGGATGTGCTCGCGTTGAATCGGTGGCGTCGCATGGACTTCGCGGTCCTTAACCACTTTCCAGATCACCTCGCGCACTTCATCTTCGTTCTTGTGGCTCACCGCGGCCGTCCGCGCTTCGCTGACCATGGCGTCCTGGATCCAATAGTTGTCCATATAAGCCGGCGCGATTTGGAATAGCGCGTACCCGATCAACAATAGGATCGCCGTCGCGAAGATGGCCTTGATGCCTCCCGCGCCTCGCTGCTGTTTGCCGCTCATGGAATTCTCCCCAAAGTCATTGGCCGCGAATTTCGACCGGAGCCGGGCAGCCGGAAGGAAAATCCTAGCACTCGCTTTGGCAAGTGTCGAGCCGCGGCATTGCGCCGCGTGACCTTTTACTAATACGCCTTCGCGAAAATCGCCTTCTCGCGTGCGCCGCTTCGCGCAATTGGCACCCTCACCTTCGCCGCGAGCGCGCGTAGGCGACGGCGGCCTCGAGATCCGCCAGGAAATCCGCCAGCGGCCTCTGGCGAACACTGCCATCGGGTTGCACTTTTGACGCGACGGTCACCAATCGATCCTTGACGAGAAAGGTCCACGGGGCCACCGCTTGATACGTTCCGGTTCCGGGGAACTCCTTGACCATCATAATAAGGGGCTCGTTCAGGCGGAACTGGTCGAATGCCGGATCGGTCGCCCGGATCAAAACACCGTCGACCACTAGGTTGCCGCCGCCCATTGAAACGATGATTGTGTCCCCGGGTGAAAGCCCGCGCGCGTCGTCGGACAGAATCCGGCTCACGCGGATGGTGTACTGCGTAAACAAGAATGTACGGTCATTCAGGGGCAGCGTGCGGGCGCTGATCGGCTCGCCCATAACGATCAGATCCGAGTTGGCAACGCCACTTAGGAGAAGCGGGGGAATACCACGAGGAACCTGCCACGAAGGGAGATGCTGCATAGTAACCCCCACTCTACTATTGGAGATTACGATCTCCTCCGGCTTTTGCCCGAGATTTCTCTTCGTGGCTCGAGCGATCTCCTCCTCAATTGCAAGTGTAAGGAGGCCCCGCGAATAGAACTCGAAGTACTTTGCGAGCTTGGCGTCGATTTCCGACGTGGTTGGCGTAGGGGCCGCCTGCGCGCGGGCGCCCGGGACAAAAATAGCGGCCAACGCCACAGGCAAGAATAACAAGCGACTCGGCAGGATGACACTTTTCATCGCCATAAATCTCTGGCGGGCATGACCCTTGTGTACTGCTTTTATATATTCGTTGTCGAGTTAAATTATCAGGCCTCTACTGAACAAACAGTGTGGCTTATTGTTAGTACGCTTTTGCGAAGATAGCTCTCTCGCGCGCGGGCTTGCCGCAATACACGCACTTGCCTTCAGAGGGAATCTGGTCGAGTGGAATGCAGCGCATCGTAGCTTTGGTTTCTTCCTTGATTTTTTCCTCGCACTCCGCGCTGCCGCACCAGTGGGAGTGCGCGAATCCTTTTTCGACCGCCAGCTTGAACTCGCCGTAATCCTCCGTATCCACAGTGTTGGCCTTGCGGAACGCCAGTGCGCGGTCGTACAGCGCCGTGTGAATTTCCTCGAGCAGCTTGCCCACCGACCCCGCCAGGTTGTCGCGCGAAACGAACGCCTTCCCTTCCCGCCCGGGCTTATCGCGCCGCGCGAGCACCACCGTGCCCTTGGCCACGTCTTTCGGCCCCACTTCAATCCGCAGCGGCACCCCGCGCATCTCCCAGTCGTTGAACTTGAACCCGGGAGACATCCCCTCGCGCTCGTCCGTCTTCACGCGGATGCCTGCGGCGATGAGCTGCGCGCGGATTTCTTTTGACGCGCTCATCACCAGCGCTTTTTCCTCGTCGCTTTTCCAGATGGGCACGATGACCGCCTGGAACGGCGCCAGCTTCGGCGGCAGGATCAATCCCTGGTCGTCGCCGTGCACCATGATGATGGCTCCGATAAACCGCGTGGAAAGTCCCCACGACGTCGTCCAGCAGTGTTGCAACTCGCCTTTGTCGTCGAGATACCGAATCTCGAAGGCCTTGGAAAAATTCTGCCCAAGGAAGTGCGACGTGCCTGATTGCAGCGCCTTGCCGTCGCCCATCATCGCTTCGATGGAATAGGTCATCTCCGCGCCCGCAAAGCGCTCCGCCTCCGACTTCCGCCCGGGAATCACCGGAATCGCCGCGTCGTTCACCGCGAAGTCGGTATAGATGTCCAGCATCTGCCGAGTTTCCGCTTCGGCTTCTTCGCGCGTGGCGTGCGCGGTGTGCCCTTCCTGCCAGAAAAACTCCATCGTGCGCAAAAACAGTTTCGTGCGCATTTCCCACCGCACCACGCTGTTCCACTGGTTGTACAGCAGCGGCAGGTCGCGGTACGACTGGATCCACTTCGACCACATGTGCCCGATAATCGTCTCCGACGTCGGACGGATTACCAGCGGCTCGGTCAGTTCCTCGCCGCCTCCGATGGTCACCACCGCCAGCTCCGGCGAGAATCCCGCCACGTGATGCTTTTCTTTTTCGATAAAACTTTTCGGAATCAGCAGCGGAAACGCGCAGTTCACGTGCCCCGTGGCCTTGAACCGCCGGTCCAGTCCCTGCGTAATGTTTTCCCACAGTGTCCAGCCGTACGGCCGGACAATCATGCACCCCTTCACCGGCGCATAGTCCGCCAGCTCTGCACGCAGCACGAGCTGGTTGTACCACTCCGAAAAATCTTCCGCCCTCGTCGGTAGTTTCTGCTCCGCCATTCGTCCATCCGCCTATCTTGTCATTCTGAGTCCCGACGATTTTTGTCGGGACGAAGAATCGGCTGCTTCGTTCTTTGTCTTGAATTCTGAGTTCTGACTTCTGCTTTCTAACTTGAATCAAAAAGCCTATCGGAGCACCTTGGATAAGTCAACCAACGCCCGCCGCCATCCATCCTGCACAGAACCAAAAACAGGTATACAATTGCGCCATCCGAGGGGTGGGTCTTTTCTCGTGCATGCCAATCGAATTCTCGCGCTAACGAGTGTCGCTCTGTTGCTTGTCACCGCGCTGCGCGGGCAGAGCCCGTCCGCGGACGAAATCCGCCTCGACAGCCGCCCCTACAAGCCGTCCCCGGAAGTCACTCTTCGCGTGCAGGCCAATCTGGTGGACGTCCGCGTCGTCGCGCGTGACGCCAACGGCCAGCCCGTCCCCGGCCTGCAGCAGAGCGATTTCCAGCTCTTCGACAACGGCAAGCCGCAAACCATTTCCGCGTTTACCGTGGAAACCCGCGCGCCCCGCGCCTCTGCCGTCGCGCCAACTGCTGCGGACAGCCCCGCGCCTGCTCCAGCCAAGGTTCCCCCGCCCCGCTATGTGGCTCTTTTCTTCGACGACATGAACATGCCCTTGGGCGATTTGGTGCCGGCACGAAAAGCCGCGCAAGGATTCATCCGCGGCAGCCTCGAGCCGGGCGACCGCGTGGCCATTTTCACCTCCTCCACCCTGGTGACGCTCGATTTCACCAGCGACACCCGCAAGCTCCTCGACGCTGTGGATCAGCTTCGGCCCCGCCTGCGCAGGCCCGGCGGATCTTTCTGTCCGCGCATGAGTCCTCATCTCGCCAATCTCATCGTCGAATTGAATGACATCATGGCGCTCGATCTGGCCATCGAGCTGGGCGTGGAGCAGCATTGCCTCAGCCGCAATGTCATGGAAATGCCCCCGGACATGGTAAAGGGCATCGTCAATAACACCGCGCGGACCACACTCTCCATGACCGAGGACTTTTCGCGCACCACCATGGACATCCTGCGCGAGGTCATTCAAATTCTTGGGCGCAAGCCCGGCCGCCGCGCGCTGGTGCTGGCCTCTTCGGGATTTCTGATGTTTACCTCGTCCGTGCAGCGCCAGCAAGACAAGCTCGTGGACACCGCTCTCCGCGCCGGTGTCATCATCAATTCCCTCGATGCTTCCGGCCTGGTCGTCGATTCCGCCGCCGCCTCTTTCGAAGACGGCCCGCCGATCATTCTGAGCAAGCGCCCAGACCTGCAGACTCTTGCCGACAGCCTCGCCATCGAGCAGCAAAGGATGATGAGTGACCCGCTGGCCATGCTCGCCCATGGCACCGGCGGCCGCTTCTTCCACAACAACAACGATTTGGACCGCGGCCTCCACGAGCTGGCCGCCGCTCCCAGCGTTTCCTATCTCCTCGGATTTGCGCCCGCTAACCTGAAGTTTGACGGCAATTTCCACGAGCTGAAAGTGAAGCTGGCCACTTCGGCTCAACGCACCGTGGAGTTTCGCCGCGGTTACAACGCTCCCACCAAAGCGCCGCCGCCTCCTTCCGGCTTCGCCGTGCGCTTCGAGTCCGAGGTCATGGGTTCCGCCACGCTCTCCGATTTGGTAGTCGACGTCACCTCCGAATCCGCGCGCCTCGCCAATGGCCAGACGGTTCTCCGCGTTTTGTTGCGCGTGGACCCTAAGAGCCTCCCCTTCCAGCGCCGCGGCGACCGCAACGTCCAGAATCTCCGCTTTATCCTGGCCCTGTTCGACACGCAGGGAAAATTCCTCGCCGGCCTGGATAGCGCCATGAATCTGGCTTTGAAGGACGACACCCTCGCCCGCGTCTCCGAAAAAGGCTTGGAGCAGGGCCTCTCCCTGCAAGCCCCTCCCGGCTCCTACAAACTGCGCCTCGTCCTGGAAGAATTGATGAACGGCAAAATGGCCGCCCTCTCCCGCCCCGTCGAAATCCGTTAGGATGTCCAAATGAACTCGCGACCCCAGTTCGCCACGTTTTCCCTGCTGTTGCTTCTGGCTTTCGGCCAAGCTGCTATCCCGCAGTCTCCCGCGAACGACCCTGGTCCACTGTTTCCTGTCAAGAAGGATGGGAAGTGGGGCTACATAGACAAGGCCGGCAAGATCGTGTTCGCGCCTAAGTATGACGGTGCCGGTAGATTCTCCGAAGGCCTGGCTGCCGTAAAAGTCGGCAAGAAATGGGGCTTCATCGACAAGACCGGCCAGATGGTCATCCCCCCGCAGTACGACGATACTGGCGAATTCTCCGAAGGGTTGGCTGCCGTTGCCACAGGCAACAAATGGGGCTTCATCGACAAGATCGGCAAGCTGGTTATTCCGACACGGTACGACCGTGCGGAGGACTTCACCGAAGGTCTGGCTGCCGTCCAGAAGAGCGACAAATGGGGCTACATAGACAAGATCGGCAAAATGGTCATCCCGCTGCAGTATGACGGTGTCTTGGCCTTATACTTCTCCGAAGGGCTTGCTGCCGTAGTAGTCGGCGACAAAATGGGCCACATCGACAAGACCGGCAAGATGGTCTTCCAGTCACAGTACCACCTTACGGGAGTGTTCTCCGAAGGGAAGGCTGTCGTTGAGCTAGAGTTCGGTGGAAAATGGGGCTACATCGATAGGGCTGGCAAGATGGTCATCCCGCTTCAGTATGACAATGCGGACAGCTTCTCCGAAGGGCTGGCTGCCGTTCAGACCGGCGACAAATGGGGCTTCATCGACAAGACCGGCAAGCTGGTCATCCCGCCACAGTACGACTTTGCTCTTAAATTCTCCGAAGGGCTGGCCGCCGTAGAGGTCGGCCGAAAATATGGCTTCATCGACAAGACCGGCAAGATGCTCATCCCGCCTCAGTACACCGGTGCCGCCAGCTTTTCCGATGGCCTCGCTCGCGTACGCATCGAAGGAAAATATGGCTACATCGACGAGACCGGAAAATATGTTTGGCCCCCAACAAAGTAAAGCAAGCGCGCAGTAGCTCCCGCCCCGTCGAAATCCGTTAGCCCCGCGACATGCGCCCTGTCACTTTCACACTTCTACATTTCCACTTTTAAACCTTTCAACGTTCACGCGCCGAATGTATTTCACCGCACAACTAATCACCGCCCCGATCCACGCATTGCGGTCCTCTATCGCTCAATCACCAATCACTAAATCACTCAATCCTGCTAGACTATCCCCGATTTCAGCCCAGCGCGTTCTGACAAGGCTCCAGTGTCCGCATCTGACGAGAACGTGTCTCATTCCAGCGCGCCCAATCACGCCCGCGCCGCCGAGCGCCTCGCCGCGCAATACGCCATTGTCCGCGTGCTTGCCGAAGCCTCCAGCCTGTCCGCCGCCGCTCCCAAGCTCCTCGAAGCCGTTTGCATGAGTTTGGACTGGGACTTCGCCGCAGTGTGGCGCGTGGACCCGCGGGCCAACGTGCTGCGTTGCATCGAATGCTGGCATCGCCCCGAGCTTCGCTTCCCCGAATTCGAAGCACTCAGCAAGCGCACCACGTTTCCTCCGGGCATTGGCGTCCCTGGCCGCGTCTGGACCTCGGCTCAGCCCTGCTGGGTTCCCGACGTTTTGAAGGACACCAATTTCCCACGCGCTCCCATCGCCGCCAAAGAAGGCCTGCACGCCGCCCTCGGTTTTCCCATCCTTTTGCACAACGAAGTCCTGGGCGTGATGGAGTTTTTCAGTCGCGAAGTCCGGCATCCCGACGAAGAGCTCCTGCAGATGATGGCCGCCGTCGGCAGCGAGATGGGGCAATTCATCGAGCGCCGCCGCGCCACCCGCGAGCTCGAGCAGCTCTTCGCGCTTTCCGAAGACATGCTGTGCATCGCCGGATTCGACGGCTTCTTCAAGCGCGTGAATCCCGCCTGGCAGAGAATCCTCGGCTACACGCAGGAAGAATTATTCAGCGTCCCCTACCTCGAGCGCGTTCATCCCGACGATCGCGAGATGACCATCCGCGAAGCGCAGAAGCTCAGCTCCGGCGCGCGCACCATTCAATTTGAAAACCGCTACCTCGCCAAGGACGGCACCTACCGCTGGCTGCAATGGAACTCCACGCCCCTCGAAGAGCGCCAGCTTATTTACGCCGTGGCCCGCGATATTACCAAGCTCAAATCCTCTGCCCTCGAGCTCAGCCAGGCCAAGGAAGCGGCCGACTTCGCCAATCGCGCCAAAAGCGATTTCCTTGCCAACATGAGCCACGAAATCCGCACGCCCATGAACGCCATTATTGGCATGTCCGAGCTCGCTCTGGACACCGAACTCACCGCCGAGCAGCAGGAGTACATCTCCACCGTCAAGGATTCCGCCGAATCCCTCCTCCGCCTCTTGAACGACATTCTCGACTTTTCCAAGATCGAGGCCGGCCGCCTCGAGCTGGAGCGCCGCGCATTCGACCCCCGCGAAACGCTTGGCGACACCATCAAGACCCTCGGCCTGCGCGCCCATCAAAAAGGCCTCGAGCTGGCCTGCCAGGTCGACCCCGAAGTGCCCGAGGTGCTGCTCGGCGACTCCGCGCGCCTGCGTCAGGTGGTCACCAATCTCGTTGGCAACGCCATCAAGTTCACTGAGTACGGCGAAGTGGTTGTCCGCGCAGGCATGGCCCAAGCTGCCAACGGCGAGGTCACGCTGCAGTTTTCCGTGCGCGATACCGGCATCGGCATCCCCGCGGAAAAGCAGCAGGCCATTTTCGACGCTTTTTCCCAGGCGGACACCTCCATCACCCGGCACTACGGCGGCACCGGCCTGGGTCTGACCATCTCCGCGCAAATTCTTGCTCTTATGGGCGGGCGCATCTGGGTGGAGAGCGAGCCCGGCCGCGGCAGCACCTTTTATTTCACCGCGCAGTTTGAGCGCGGCCCATCGGCGGCCCGCCGCGCGGCTCCCGAGCTTGCCCAACTCGAAGGGCTGCGCGTGCTGGTGGTGGACGACAACGCCACCAATCGCCGCATCCTCACGCAAATGCTCACCAACTGGAGAATGCAGCCTGTCGCCGCGGATGGCGGCGCTGCTGCGCTCGCGCATCTCGAGGAGTCCATTGCGCAGAGCAACCCTTTTCCTTTGATTCTGCTCGATAGTGAAATGCCCGAGATGGACGGTTTCGCCTTGGCCGAGCGCATGCACCACATGCCCGGTTTGGACGGCGTCACCATCATGATGCTCTCATCCGGCATGCGCCCGCGCACCGCCGCGCGTTGCCGTGAATTGGGAGTGCGCGCCTGTCTCACCAAGCCGGTCAAGCAGTCTGATCTGCTCGACGCCATTCTCGAAGTGCTGACTGCTGCGCCGCACCATGCGATGCGTCCGCGCAGTGTTTCCCCGGCGCCTCCCGGCTTGCGCCGCCTGCGTGTACTCGTGGCCGAGGATCAAAGCACCAACCGCGCGCTCGTCTCGCGCATTTTGGAAAAGCGCGGCCACACCGCTTTTTGCGTGCAGGACGGCATCGAAGCGCTCACCGCGCTCAAGGAACACTTTTTCGACGCCGTGTTGATGGACGTGCAGATGCCGCGCATGGACGGACTCGCCGCCACCCGCGCCATCCGCCGCAACGAAAAATCCGCGGGCACGCATCTCCAGGTCGTGGCCATGACTGCGCACGCCATGAAAGGGGATCGCGAGCGTTGCATGAAGGTGGGCATGGACGCCTACGTAGGAAAGCCTATTCGCGCGGAAGAGCTGCTGCACGCGCTGGAGCAATCTGCGGCGCCCGCCGAACCGCCGCCAGCACAAGATAGCGAGCCGCCCGTCGCTACGGACTCCCCGTTCGACGCTGTCGAACTAATGAAGCGCATCGGCAACGACGGCAAGCTCCTGCGCCGCCTGGTGAAAATGGTCTCCGCCGATTCCGCGGAAACTTTTGCGCAACTCCGCAAGGCCGTGGCGCAGCAAGACGCCAAGGCGCTATTCAATTCCGCGCATGCGCTGAAGGGAACGCTGGCCACTCTCGCGGCGCGCCGCGCAGCGGACACCGCCTTCCAGCTCGAGGGCCTGGGCCGCGCCGCCACGTTCACTGGCGCCGCCGAACTGCTCGCTACGCTGGAAGAAGAATCCGCGCAAGCTCTGAAAGCCCTGCGGAAATTTGCCTCCGAGGGTGCCGTCCCCAAGCCGCGCCCCTCCGCGAAACCTTCCCGCAAACGCCCGCGCCCCTCCCGCCGCAGCAGCAAGTAGGACCCGCACTCTTTCCTGTTTGTGTTCGAATTTGAGTTGGTTTTGGTTTTGGTTTTGGTTTTGGTTTTGGTTTTGGTTTGAATTCTGATTTCTGATTTCTGACTTCTGACTTTAATCGAGGTACTTCACACAAATGACTTCATTGTGCGCTTCGTTGTAGATCAACTCATCCACCAGCGCGCGTGTCATCAACAGCCCAAATCCCCCGGGACGTATTCCTTTTGCCTCCCGTGCATCCATATGTTCCAGCGGCTGCTCCTCCGTGTAGGAAATCGCGGCGTGCGGGAGTTGATCGATCCGGAATCCCTTCCCGGGGTCGGCGATGCGGTAAAGCACCATGCGTTTCGCGCGGATGTACGAAATCCGCACTTGCCGCGAGGGGTCCAGTTTCCCGCCCCACTCCACAGCATTCATCAACAGCTCGCGAAACGCCTGCGCCAGCTTATCTCGCTCACTGGGCGGCAAGCCCGTCTCAAGCCGGTCCATGAACGAGTGAATTCGTTCGGCGGCTTCCAGGTCGCACGGCACCAGCAGTTCCACCCAATCGGGCTGTGCGGACACCACCTCGATCGGCGGCAGCCCCGCTTTTGCCGCCAGCACGCTGTTGACGGCCGCCAGCAGCTCCGCCGGTTCCACGGGCTTCTTGATGTAGCGGTAGGCCTGCTCGCGCACCGCGCTCAGCAGCGACGCCGGCGCGTCATCGGAGGTCAGCATCACCACTTTGGGGCGCCGCGACTCGCTTTGCAGTTGCGCCAGCAGTTCGAGGCCGGTCATTTCCGGCATCCATATGTCCAGCACCGCCAGGTCATACTGGTTCGCGCGGATTTTTTCGAGCGCTTCGGCGCCGTTCGCGGCTTCTTCCACGGTGTGCTTCGCTCCCGTCAGGATCGTGCGCACCAGAAGCCGCATGCTGCGGTCGTCGTCTGTAACCAGGATCTTGGCCATGCTTTTCTCGTCGCGCGCGGTAGCACAGGCTTATAGCCTGTGCCTGAAATCATTTCTCGCCGTCAGAAATTCGGCGCTTCAATTTCTCGCCCGATTTCTGGCCCATGCTACGTCCGCCCACCCATCGCGTCAACTTCCGCTCTCCGTTGTGCAGTGACCTCCGCCGCTACGCGCAGCGCAACCATAAAAGAAATGCTTGCTTGGTCATACACTTTGCAATATAAAGTACTTCTCATTATGTCGCTTGGAGACTTAACCTACCGCCCGGCACCCCTTCGTCCTGTCCCTCCTCTCCTCACCAGCCGCTTCTTGCGTCTTTTCCTTCTTGCTGTTCTGCTTTTCTTTGCCATAGTTGCTCTCTTCGTCTTTTGGGTCTTGTGGCATTTCCCCGACTTTTCACCAGAATACGGAATTCGCCTCGTCAACTTTCCTGATGGTCATCGCATGTACTTCAAGTTGAAGGTCTGGGGTCTGCTTGGCGACAGCAGCTTGATGGTTCTATCGCCCAACCCGGATCCGTGTGCCAAACCCGATCCGGAGACGGATTGGATTTGGTGGGCCTACGATCCGGCCGCATTTATGAGGTTTAGCGGGAATACGCTTCAGCTTTATCCATTGGGAGCAGTCGGTTCGCCGACCGGTCTGTCCCTTCCTGGCAATGTTGAATTGCTCGAACGCCACCCACTGGACTATGACAATTCACCAGAGGCGCTTGCCGAGGAAGGCTTCGTTCCTGCACACGTGCAGTTGAATCCTAGATTTCGCTGTAAATAATCCAGCCTTTCTGGATCAGCTTCGGTTTCGCGCCTCACGCGCCTTGCCTTTCCTCTCTTTCTCTTCTTCTCCTCTCTGTGCCCTCTGTGTTGATCTTTCGGTTTTCCTGTTTTCTATTTTCTCTTTTCGATTTTCGTTTTTCGCAATTTCTCATCTGTGTTTATCTGCGTTCATCTGCGGTTCCAAAGGTTTTGTCTTCTCGCCACTAGCTAGGACCCTCTCCTTTCCGCTAGAATCCCCATTGGGAAGACCAATGCCCGATTCCTCGCCCAAACCGAAAATCGCCCTCGGCGCCGACCACGCCGGCTTCCACGCCAAAGAACTCATCAAGAAATTCCTGGCCGCGCAGGGTTATGAAGTCGACGACGTAGGCACCGCCTCGGAAGAGTCCGTGGACTATCCCGACTTCGCTCGCCAGGTGGCCGAGCGCGTTGCCGCCGGCCGCGCGCAGCTCGGCATTCTTACGTGCGGCACGGGCATCGGCATGTCCATCACCGCCAACAAGGTTCCCGGCGTGCGCGCCGCTCTGGCCCACGACATCATGACCGCGCACATGGCCCGCGAGCACAACGATGCCAACGTGCTCACCCTCGGTGCCCGCATCGTGCCCGACGATCTGGCCATCGCCATCGTCCGTGAGTTTTTGAACACCGCCTTTGCCGGCGGCCGCCATCAGCGCCGCGTCGACAAGATTGCCGCCATGGACAAAAAAATGAAATTGAGCGATTGAGTGTTTGCGTGATTGCAAAGCGGCGTGAAATTCGGTGTGGTTTTTCCGCAATCACTCAATCATAAATCACTCAATCACAAATCCGCGAAGATGCGAGTCACCTATGACCACCGTCACCGACATCACCACCCGCATGAATCGTCCTCTTGCGGAGACCGACCCGGACATCGCCGAGATCCTCCGCTCCGAAGCCCGCCGCCAGGCTTCCGGTCTCGAGCTGATCGCCTCGGAGAATTTCGTCTCCGAAGCGGTGCTTGAAGCCATGGGCTCCGTGTTCACCAACAAATATGCGGAAGGCTATCCCGGCAAGCGGTACTACGGCGGCTGCGAATTCGCCGACCGCGCCGAGCAGTTGGCCATCGACCGCGCCAAACAGCTTTTCGGCGCCGACCACGCCAACGTGCAGGCCCACTCCGGCACTTCCGCCAACGTCGCCGTGTACATGTCCGTCCTGCAACCCGGCGACGTCGTGCTGGGCATGAACCTCGCTCACGGCGGCCACCTCACTCACGGTCACCCGCTGAATTTTTCCGGACGCATGTACAAGTTCGTGCCCTACGGGGTCAGCAAAGAAACCGAAACGATTGACTACGCCGAAGTGGAGCGCCTCTCGCTCGAAAATAAGCCCAAGATGATCGTTGCCGGCGCCAGCGCCTACGCGCGCATCATCGACTTCGAGCGCCTCGCCAAAATCGCGCAGAGTGTGGAAGCCATTCTCTTCGTGGACATGGCGCACATCGCCGGCCTCGTCGCTGCCGGGCTGCATCCCAGTCCCGTCCCACACGCGGATTTTGTTTCTACCACCACGCACAAGACGCTGCGCGGGCCGCGCGGCGGCATGGTGCTCTGCCGTGAAAAATACGCGAAGGATTTGGACCGCCTCACCTTTCCCGGCACGCAGGGCGGACCGCTGGTGCACATCATTGCCGCGAAGGCGGTGTGTTTCAAGGAAGCGCTCGAGCCCGAGTTCCGCGCGTATCAGGCGCAAATCCTCGCCAACGCCAAAGCCCTCGCCGCGGCGCTTGCTGGGCATGGCTTCCGCATCGTCAGCGGCGGCACGGACAACCACATGTTCCTGATTGACGTAAACTCCCGCGGCCTCACCGGCCGCGACGCCGAGCTCGCGCTCGAGCATTCCGGCATCACCGTCAACAAAAATGCCATTCCCTTCGACCCGCTGCCCCCGATGAAAGCCGGCGGCGTGCGCATCGGCAGCCCCGCGGTCACCACGCGCGGCATGCGCGAACCCGAAATGGTCAAGATCGCGGGATGGATTGCGGAAGTGCTTCAGCACGTCACCGACGCCGCCCTCCAGCAGCGCGTGCGTGCCGAAGTCGCCGCTCTGGCCGCGCGTTTCCCGCTTTACGAGCGTCGCGCGCAGGGCCCCGACGGCACGCCGTACCGTTTCAAGTAGTTCCTCGTTGGCATTGAAGTCGCTGCGGCCTTCAGCGGTCTGAAAGTGCGCGGACGTTTCCATGGGCAAACAATTACCAAGACGCGCGCTGCTGCAAGAAATCCGCACCGAGCTCGATGCGCTCAACGTGCTCCTCCAGCAGATTAAACCCCAGCAGATGACGCGGCCGGGCGTAACCCCCGGCGGATGGTCTGTCAAAGACATCCTGGCTCACATCCTAGGATGGCAGCAGCACATCTTGAAATGGCATGCCCAGGAGTTGCGCGGCGAAACGCCGGAAGTGCCTGGGCCGGGAATGACCTGGCGGGATATCAAGCGCTTCAACGAAATGATCTACCAGGAACACCGCCGCCGTTCCCTTCCCGCGGTGCTTCGGGACTTCGCGGCGTACCACGACCGTATGCTCGAGCTCATCGCCGCCACTTCCGACGCGGATTTGTTGACAGTTGGCCGCTTCAAGTGGATGGGGCCGACGTGGACGCTCAGCGACTACTGCCGCGCGGAAACCGCGAGTCACTACCGTTGGGCGCGCAAGTGGATTCGCCCCTGGTTTCGCGCGCAGTCCGCGAAGTAAATACCCAGCGCGATTCATTGATCTGCGTTTATCTGCGTTCCGGTTTCTGCTTTTGTCTTTTCAAATTCCAAGTCTGAGATTTCAAATTTGGTTTGTCTTTCCTCATTCCTCCCTTCCTCTTTTCCTCATGTGTATTTCTGTCTGCGTTTATCGTTGCATATCTGCGTTCATCTGCGTTCCGCCTTGTCTTGCCTTTCCGCGCTACAATGGCACCGTCAAAATGCGCGTGGCCATCGACATTCGCCGTGCAGGCGACTTCGGCATCGGCACCTACATCCGCAACATCGTCAATCAGCTCGCCCGTCAGGACCGCGCCACGCAATACCTGCTCATTGGCCAGCCCAGGCATCTCGACGAATTCGACAAGCTCCCTGAAAATTTCGAGTTGCTTCCCAACGTGCCCGCTCTCGGCAGCGCGGCGGATCGCCTGCGCCTGCCGTTGGCGTTGCGCCACCGCGGCGTGGACTTGTTGCACCTGCCGTGGTTTCAGCCGTTGGTGTTCATGCCCTGTCCGGTAGTGGTGACCGTGCACGACCTCACGACCATTCTCTTCGCGCCCAAGTACACGGGCATGCGCCATGCCGTGCGCCTGCACCTCGCCCGACGCCTCTTCGCCCGCGCCCGCCGTATCCTCACTGTGTCGCAGGCCTCTAAGCGCGAGATCGCCCGCTCCTTCAATATTCCCGAATCGCGCATCGAAGTCATCTACAACGCCGTGGACGAGCGTTTCACGCGCGATCCGCTCCCCGCCGACGCCGACCGCATCCTCGAGCGCCACGCCGTCAACTATCCTTTCGTGCTCTACGCCGGAAACATCAAGCCGCAGAAGAATCTCCCGCGCCTCATCGAGGCCTTTGCCGTGGCCAAGGCCGAGCTGCGCGATCATCCCGAGCTTTCTCAGCTCAAGCTGCTGGTCATCGGCGACGAGCTCACCAAACACCCCGACCTGCGCCGCGCCGTTGTGCGCACCCGCCTCCGCGAGGACGTGCGTTTCCTCGGCTTCGTGCCTCTGCCAGTGCTGCGCGTGTTTTACGCCCGCGCCCGCGCCTTCCTCTTCCCTTCGCTCTACGAAGGTTTCGGCCTGCCGCCGCTTGAGGCCATGGCCCACGGCACGCCCGTGCTCACTTCCGACGTGTCCTCGATGCCCGAGGTGTTCGAGGATGCCGCGCTGCTGGTGCATCCCGAAAATGTTTTCGATATCGCTCGCGGCATCCGGCAAATCCTCACCGACGACGATTTGCGCAAGCAACTAATCGCGCGCGGCCACGCGCAGGTGCGCAAATATTCCTGGCCCCAGGCCGCCGAAAAAGTTCGCGCGGTCTATCAGTCCGTTGTCAACGGTTCGTAGGGCGGACCGATGAGTCCGCCCACTTTTCGATTTCCGCTTTTCGGTCTTCGAGTTTCGATTTTCGTTCTTTAGGTTTTCTGGATGCCTCAGCGCAACCAAGAATTGCATCACCGCGTCGCCGCCGTCTGTTACCGCCGCACTCCTGACGGCCCGGAATTCCTGCTCGTCCGCACATGGGACGGTGCATGGACGTTTCCAAAAGGAATGATTGATCCCGGCATGACCGAAACGCAGGCCGCCGAGGCCGAAGCCTGGGAAGAAGCTGGCGCGCGCGGTGCGATTGCAGCGCAGCCCCTAACCACTTACCTCCACGCCACAAAGAAATCTGCGTCCGGCGAAGTCCGCGTCACCGCCTATTTGCTCCAAGTCCGCACTGCCGAGCCGCCCCCGGAAACGCACCGCAAGCCTCGCTGGTTCACGCCGCCTGAAGCCAAAAAAGCACTCGCCGGTGGCCGCGGCAACTCCCGCGCGCGCGAGTTCGCCCGCGTCATCGACCTTGCCCTCCAAAAAATCTCCGCACGCTAAGCTCGCATGCACCCGCGATTCGAATTGCGAGTTTCGAATATCGAATTACGAATTTCGTCCTTCCTCCCTTCCTCTTTTTCCCTTCCTCATTCAATCTTTATCCCCAACTCCTCCACCTTCCCTTCTCGAATCACAAACCCTTTCACTCCCGCCGGCGATAACACAAAATACGCCGCCTCCGGATAAAACGCCCTTTCGATATCTCGTGGAGACGGAACTTCCGGCCCTCGCGGGTGCGAATGATAAATCCCCAAATGTTCCAGCCCCGCTTCTCGCATCGCGCGAAATATTCGAAACAACTCCGCCGGCGCAATTTCAAACTCCGTCGCGCTTGCCAGCGCGTTCCTCGCTGGAAAGATTTCGGTGATCACACTCTCTCGCCCTGCCAGCAACCCGCAGCATTCCTCTGCCGGAGTTCGCTTCGCCTCCCCCACCATCCTCTCCACAATCTGCTTCCGGATTCGCACCTCTCCCGCCATGCCCCAAAGTTTAGTACGCCTCACACTCATCCTATAGGCATTCTTCCTGCTTCCTGTTCCCTGCTCCCTGCTCCCTTCCTCCTTCCTCATTCCTCCTTCCTCATTCCTCCTTCCTCGCTTCCTCCGCCCACCAAACCTCGATTCCCCGCCCTAAATCTGGAGCGCCACTCCAGATATGCGCCTCCTATTCCGCCATTGGACGCTATGATCCAGAGCATTTCGCCGCGATTTGTGCCAATTCGCGCTGACTCTCTCCTCTCTCCACAACCAATTCCACGCAGAATCAACAACTTACGTGCCTTTTTCTATGCTATTTCCGTCCCCTAATTTGGCCGCTGATTTGCTTTCTCAATCCCCGGAGTACGCCGTTTATCCGCAGTCCTTTGGTGGTGCGTTCGTGGCGCTAACGCATGTAGCCGCAACCGAACAAGAATCCAATCAGCTCGAGTCCCTTCTTTCCAATTGTGAAGAGACTCGCGACAGCCTGATTCCCCTGCTCCAGGAGATCCAGACGCAGTATCACTACCTGCCGGAGTTCGCCCTGCGTCGTGTCGCCTCCAAGCTGAGCATCTCAGTCACCGACGTCTATCAGGTAGCCACTTTCTACAGTTGCTTCAGTCTGGAGCCGGTGGGCAAGCATGTCGTGCAGGTCTGTCTCGGCACCGCGTGTCATGTCCGCGGCGCACCGCGCGTGCTCGACCGCATGTTGCGCGACCTCAATCTCTCCGCCCCGGGTACCACGGCGGATATGCAGTTCACCGTGCGCTCGGTGCGTTGCGTGGGCTGCTGCGGCCTGGCCCCGGTGGTTCGCGTGGACAACAACACTCATCCCAACCTCACGCAGGCCAAGGTCCGCGGGATGTTGAAGAAGTATCAGAGCAAGGAGGCTCGTCCAACGAAATCCACGGACGAGGCTGCGAATGCCGAAGCTCGAATCAATCCGTGATTTGGAGCAGTTCCGCGATGTCTGCCTCGAGGGCCGCGACTCCAATAAGCCCTGCCTGACTGTATGCGCCGGCAGCGGCTGCACCGCCAGCGGCGCCCACGACGTCATTGCCGGGCTCAACAAGAATCTCGAGAAGCTCGGCCTCGCTGACAAAATCGACGTCAAGAGCACCGGCTGCCACGGCTTCTGCGAAAAGGGCCCGGTGATGATCGTCTGGCCCGACGGCATCTTCTACAATCGCGTCACCTCGCGCGATGCCGCCGCCATCGTCGCCAGCGCCACCAACGGCCGCAAGCCCGTCGAAAAACTTCTGTATCAGGACCCGCAGACCGGCGAGCGCGTCCTCCACGAAAACGATGTCCCGTTCTACGCCCGCCAGCAGCGCATTCTCTTCGGCAATAACGGCCGCATCGATCCCCGCCAGATTGAAGACTATCTCCGCGTCGGCGGCTACAAAGCCCAGGCCAAAGTGCTCGGCAACAAGACGCCCGGCGAAGACATCGTTGACGAAATCAAGAAATCCGGCCTGCGCGGCCGCGGCGGCGCCGGTTTTCCCACCGGCGTAAAGTGGGCCGCGCTCAAGTCCAACCCGGCAACGCCGAAATACATCATCTGCAACGCCGACGAAGGCGACCCGGGCGCGTTCATGGACCGCTCGCTGCTCGAAGGCAATCCGCACAGCATCATCGAGGGCATGATCATCGGCGCTTACGCGCTCGACGCGACTACCGGCTACGTTTACGTCCGCGCCGAATATCCGCTTGCCGTCGAACACTTGCGCGTGGCTTTGCGTCAGGCCGAAGAGTTCGGCCTGCTCGGCCAGAACATCCTCGGCAGCGGCTTCAGCTTCCGCATCAAGGTCGTCCAGGGCGCGGGCGCGTTTGTCTGCGGCGAAGAAACCGCTCTTATCGCCAGCATCGAAGGCCGCGTGGGTGAACCCACGCCGCGGCCTCCCTTCCCCGTGCAGCGCGGCCTGTGGGGCAAGCCGACCATCATCAACAACGTGAAGACCTGGGCCAGCGTGCCGCAAATCATCAATCGCGGCGCCGACTGGTACGCCGCCATCGGCACCGAGCGCAGCAAGGGCACCATGGTCTTTTCGCTCGTCGGCAAAATCAACAACACCGGCCTCGTCGAAGTCCCCATGGGCATCACCCTGCGCGAGATGATTTACATCATCGGCGGCGGCATTCCCAAGGGCAAGGAACTGAAGGCCGTGCAAATCGGCGGCCCCAGCGGAGGCTGCATCCCCGCCAGCCTCATTGATCTGCCGATTGACTACGAAGAGCTCACCAAGGCCGGCTCTATGATGGGCTCCGGCGGCATGGTGGTGATGGACGAAACCACCTGCATGGTGGACGTCGCCCGCTACTTCATGGAATTCCTCGAAGAGGAATCCTGCGGCAAATGTTTCCCCTGCCGTGAAGGCACCCAGCGCCTGCGAGAAATCCTCGAGCGCATCTGTGCCGGCAAAGGCAAAGAGGAAGACCTCGAGGTGCTCACTGATCTCGCCTGGGTGATGAAGGAAACTTCGCTCTGCGGTCTCGGCCAGACCGCCGCGAATCCCGTGCTCACCACGCTGCGCTATTTCAAGGACGAATATCTCGCGCACATCCGCGAGCATCGCTGCCCGGCCAAAGTTTGCAAGGAACTGATTGTGTACTCGATCGAGCCGACGGTTTGCGACGGCTGCCACGCCTGCGTGGCGGTCTGCGCCACCGACGCCATTCTCGGCGAAAAGAAGAAGTCGCACCAGATTGACAGCGGCAAGTGCATCAAGTGCGGCGCGTGCCTGGAAGTCTGCCAGCCCAAAGCCGTCCTGGTGAGTTGAGTTGAATTGTTCCGTCATTCCGAGCGAAGCGAGGAATCCCTCTTCGCCGTGCGGAGTTGAGACATGCCCAAGCTGAAGATCAACGGCATCTCGGTCGAAGTCGAACGCGGCACCAGCGTCCTTGACGCCGCGCGTTTCCTCGGCATTCCCATTCCTACGCTTTGTCACGACGACGGCCTCACGCCCTACGGTGCGTGCCGCCTCTGCGTCGTCGAAGTCGCCAGCGCCAACGGCAACGGCCGCACCAAGATGTTGAGTGCGTGCACCCTCCCCGCCGAAGACGGCCTCATCGTGCAAACGCACTCCGCCAAAGTGGAAAAGGCCCGCCGCCTGCTTCTCGAGATGTACGTCGCCACCTGCCCGCAATCGAAGACCATTCAAGACCTCGCCAGCAAGTACGGCATGCGCCAGGAGCGCCTGGCGCCCAAGCACGACAACTGCATTCAGTGCGGCCTTTGCGTGCGCATGTGCGAAGAGCAGATGATGGCCGGCGCCATCGGCTTCGCCGGACGCGGCGCCAAGCGTCACGTCTCGCGTCCCTTCGACATGACCAGCTCGCTCTGCCGCCAGTGCGGCGCGTGCATGTACATCTGCCCGGTCTGCGAGCTGCGTTGCCACGGCGCCTCGGCCGAGAGCACGCTTTGCAATGGCTGTCTCAATTTCGCCACCGTCTGCATGCAGAGTTACGACGACGCCATGTGTTTCCTCGACCCGTGCCACGCCTGTGAAATTGGTGGCCCGCTTCGTTCCGATGTACCAGTAAAACTTTCTGCGGTGAAATCCGCGCAGCAGGAGAAATGAAATGACCTATTCCCGTCTGAACTCGTCCGCCGCAACACTCTCCAAAAATCGCACCGAGGATTCCGTCAGCCCGTTCAGCGGGATGTGTACTACCTGCGTGGACGGCTGTATCGGCATGTGCGAAATCGGCAAGTCCGCCTATCGCGGCGCGGAGATGATTTACCCGCAGCCGTTCGGGCAGATCACCACCGCCTCGCAAAAAGATTATCCGGTGGACCTCTCGCACTTCACCATCCTCGGCCGCGCCGCCGGCGTGTGGGGCATCGAGGAGGATAGCGACCGCGCCATCTTCCCCAACGTGGACCTCGAGACCACCATCGGCCATGCCCCGGGCATCCGCTACAAGCTGCCCTTCACTCTCGCCGCCATGGGCTCCACCAACATCGCCAAGAATAATTGGCCCGGCCTCGCTGCGGGTGCCGCCATCACCGGCACCGCCATCGCCGTCGGCGAAAACGTCGTCGGCATGGACATGGGCGCCAAGTTCGAGCACAGCCGCGTCATCTCCAGCGGCGAACTCGAAGATCGCGTGAGGCTTTTCCGCGACTGGCAGATTGACGGCTACGGTGAAGTCTTCATCCAGGCCAACGTCGAAGACACCCGCCTCGGCGTGCAGGAGTACGCCATCAAGAAGCTCGGCGTGAAAGCCGTTGAGCTGAAGTGGGGCCAGGGCGCCAAGGACATCGGCGGCGAAGTGAAGATCAAGGACCTCAAGAAAGCGCAGGAGCTTCAGAAGCGCGGCTACGTCGTCCTTCCGGATCCCTCCAACCCCAAAGTCATCGAAGCCTTCGAGCGCGGCAGCTTCCACGAATTCGAGCGCCACTCTCGCGTCGGCATGGTCAGCAAGGAAGGCTTCCTCCGCCGCGTGGACGAGCTCCGCAAGGCGGGCGCGAAGTACATCACGCTGAAGACCGGCGCGTATCGCCCCGTGGACCTCGCTCGCGCCGTCAAGTTCGCCTCTCTCGCCGATCTCGACCTGCTCACCGTGGACGCGGCCGGCGGCGGCACGGGCATGAGTCCCTGGCGCATGATGAACGAGTGGGGCGTCCCGGGCATCGAGCTGCACTCGCTGCTGCGCCACTATCTCGACCGCCTGAAGGCGCAGGGCGAATACATTCCTCCCATCGCGCTGGCGGGCGGCTTCACTTTCGAAGACCAGATGTTCAAGGGCTTCGCGCTCTGCGCGCCGTACGTCAAGCTCATCGCCTGGGCCCGCGGCCCGCTCGCTGCCGCCATGGTCGCCAAGACCATTGGCAAGAGCATCGAGGAGCGCAACCTGCCCATTTACGTGCAGCGCTTCGGCCTCACCGTGGACGACGTCTTCGTCACCGCCCCGGAGCTGCGCCACATGCTCGGCGACCGCTTCAACAAGCTCCCGGTCGGCGCCATCGGCTACTACACCTACTATCAGCGCGTGGCCCAGGGCCTGCGCCAGCTCATGGCCGGCGCGCGCAAGTTCGCCGTCAAGCACATCACCTGCGACGACATCGCCGCTCTCACTCCTGAAGCCGCGCGCATTAGCGGCCTTCAGATGGTCAGCGACATCGACCGCGCCGAATCCGAGAGCGTCCTCAGCGACGCCCTCCACGAAGACGTCGAAAAGGTCCTTAGTTCTCGTTAGCCGGCGCTTCGAGAATTCGTTAGCCCAGCGCCTCTTAACCCCCGGGCCGCCCGCGCGCATCTCGCCGGCGGCCCCGTTTTTTCGTATTTGACCAAATGGAGTGTCCGAGTGCAGCGTCCATTTACTTTCGGCCCTTCCTCTCTTCCTCCCTTCCTCACTTCCTTATTCCTACACTTCCACACTTCTACATTTCGACGCGGAGGCCACAATGTCGCTTGAAACTATTTCCCACGCCGCCGAACTCATCTCCCTCGCCGACTCCTACGGCGCCCACAACTATCGCCCGCTCCCCGTCGTCCTCGACCGCGGCGCCGGCGTCTGGGTCTGGGACGTTGACGGCAAAAAATATCTCGACTGCCTCTCCTCCTATTCCGCGCTGAACCAGGGTCACTGCCACCCGCGACTCGTCGCCGCCATGCGCCGCCAGTCCGAAAAGCTCACGCTGACTTCGCGCGCCTTTCACAATTCCGAGCTCGGCCCCTTCCTGAAAGAACTCGTCGAGCTCTGCGGCATGGAAATGGCCTTGCCCATGAACTCCGGCGCGGAAGCCGTCGAGACCGCCATCAAGACCGCGCGCAAGTGGGGCTACACGAAAAAAGGCGTCGCTGCCGACGCCGCCGAAATCATCGTCTTCGAAAATAATTTCCACGGCCGCACCACCACTATCGTCGGATTTTCCAGCGAGCCGCAATATCGCGCGGGCTTCGGCCCTTTCACGCCCGGCTTCAAGCTGGTTCCCTACGGCGACATCGAAGCCGTCCGGCGCGCCCTCGGCCCCAACACCGTCGCCGTCCTCGTCGAACCCATTCAGGGCGAAGCCGGCGTCATCGTCCCGCCCGCCGGATTCTTGCGCGAACTCCGCGAGACGTGTACGGCGCACAATGTCCTGTTCATCGCCGACGAAATTCAGACCGGCCTCGGCCGCACCGGACGCCTCTTCGCCTGCGACCACGACGACGTCAAGCCCGACATGTACGTGATCGGCAAAGCCCTCGGCGGCGGCTTTTATCCCGTTTCCGCCGTCGTTTCTTCCAAGGAAATTCTCGGCGTCTTCCAGCCCGGCGACCACGGCTCCACCTTCGGCGGCAATCCGCTGGCCTGCGCTGTCGCGCGCGAAGCGCTGCGCGTCATCGTCGAAGAAAAACTTCCCGAGCGCGCCGCCCAGATGGGCGCCTACTTCCGCGCGCGCCTCCGCGAACTGCACTCGCCTCATGTCCTGGAAGTCCGTGGCCAAGGTCTACTGATCGGCGTCGAGCTGAAGAAAACTTCCGGTCCCGCGCGGCCTTTCTGCGAGCGCCTCATGCACCTCGGCGTGCTTTGCAAGGAAACCCACGACTCCGTCATCCGCTTCGCCCCGCCGCTCGTCATCGACCGCTCCGAAATCGACTGGGCCCTCGCCCACGTCCACCAAGTCCTCTCTTAGGGGCGCACCTGCGTGTGCGCCCGTTTTTCAATTTTCTGCTTTCGCTTTTCTGCCTGTGCTTTGGGGCGTCTGGATGCGCCGTTGTGGGACAGGCTTTCAGCCTGTCCAGCACGATTTCCAATACTAGGACCGTTTTTCGCTACTTAATTGTCGCCCTTGTTGCGTCCAGCCAAAACCCTTATCCTCAATCCATGTCTTCCGTCCTTCGCCACATCATTTTCAAAAGCAACGCCTTCAACACCACCGAACCGAAGGACTGCTTCATTAATCCGTGCTGCTTCGGCGACGACCTCGGCCGCTGGATGATTCAGCAACTCCGAGCCCATGGAATCTCGACGGACAATGAACCCCGTCAGGAAGATTTTGGCTGGTACATTGTGTTTCGAATCGGCGCGACGGAATATTTCTTCATTATCAGCTATCGCCCCGGCGATCCCACCGGCGACTGGATGTGTGGCCTCGAACGAAATGCCAGCCTGATCGGACACATCTTGGGGAGACAGAAAAAGGGCATTCTACCCGAAGCCGCGCAAGCTATTCATGATGTCCTGAAGGCGTCGCGCGAAATCTACGAAATCCGCTGGCTCGGCGACGAGGACGCGGAAGAGAGCGCCAGATCCGAGCCCGTTTCGTACTGAACATAAAAAGGGCGACCCCGCGGGGTCGCCCTTTCCTTCTTGCTAGCCACTAGTCACAAATCACTAGCCACTGCTCTTACGCTTTTTGTGCTTGTCTCCTCAAAAACGTCGGCACGTCCAAATCATCCGCCGCCACTTCCTGAATCACGCTGCTCACATTCCTCGCCACTTCCTGCACCACATTTTCCGGGTGCTGTTGTTGGTCCCGCGCCGCTTTCCACGTCTTCGGCAGGAACGTCGGCTTCATGTGCCCCGGACGTCGCACGTTCGCTTCCTTGAATCCCGTGGCAATCACTGTGATTTTGATCTGTTCCTTCATCGCCTCATCCTGCACCGCGCCAAAGATGATGTTCGCGTTTTCGTGCGCCGCCTTCTGGATGATGCTCGACGCCTCGTGCACTTCATGCAGCGTCAAGCTCGACGACCCGGTCACGTTAATCAAAATCCCCTGCGCGCCCTGAATCGAATTTTCCTCCAGCAGCGGCGAATTGATCGCGCGCTCCGCCGCATCCGTGGCGCGGTTCGACCCGCTCGCCACCGCTGTGCCCATCACCGCGTAACCCATCCCGCGCATGATCGTGTTCACGTCGGCAAAGTCGCGGTTGATGATCCCCGGAATGGTGATGATGTCGCTGATGCCCTGCACCGCCTGCCGCAGGATGTCGTCCGCGATGCGGAACGCCTCAAAGAAGCTCGTGCCCTTTTCGACGTAGCCCATCAGCCGCTCGTTCGGAATCACGATCACCGTATCCACGCAGCCAATCAGCTCGGCTAGCGCGTGCTCCGCCTGCACCATGCGCCGCTTGCCTTCGAACGCGAACGGCTTGGTCACCACCGCCACGGTCAGCGCGCCCAATTCCGTCGCCAGACTCGCCGCCACCGGCGCCGCGCCGGAACCGGTGCCGCCGCCCAGCCCTGCGGTGACAAACACCATGTCCGCGCCTTCAAGCGCATCAATGATGCGGTCCGTGTCTTCGAGCGCCGCCTTGCGTCCGATGTCGGGGTTGGCGCCTGCGCCGAGTCCTTTGGTCAGCTTCGCGCCCAGTTGCAATTTATTCGGCGTCAGCGTGTCTTTCAGCGCCTGCGCGTCGGTGTTCGCGGCGATAAATTCGACGCCTTCCACCTTGGCGCGGATCATGCGGTTCACGGCGTTGCACCCGCCTCCGCCCACGCCGATCACTTTGATCTTTGCGCCGTTGTGCGTCTCTTCGCTGAACGAAACCCGGTTGCTCGTATCCTTCTGCGCCATCATCTCCCCCTCAGTTTGTTTTCCCGCCTCCGCGCAATCTCTTCTTCCTGCTTCTTTCTTTTTTCTGATTTCTGACTTCTGATTTCCTCTGCCACTCTGTCACTCTTGAACCTTCCTCTTTCCTCTCTTCCTCACTTCCTCATTTCCACACTTCTACACTTCCACATTTCTACGTTATTACCCCGCAAACATAGCTTTAACCTTTGACGTCCATGTATCCGCCTGCTGCGTCTTCCGCGCCCGCGCGCCGTACAGCAGCAGCCCCACGCATGTGGCGTACTCCGGCAGCGCAATCTCCTCCGCCAGTCCCGGCAAGCCGCGCGGCGCTCCCACGCGCACCGGCAGCGCATAAACTTGCTCGGCCATTTCCGCCAGCCCGGTAAGCTTCGCGCCGCCGCCGGTAAGCACAAAGCCGGCGGGGATCATCGTATCGAGGCCGGCGCGCTGCAATTCGTCGCGCACCAGCTTCAGCAGCTCTTCGGCGCGCGGGCCCACGATGTCGCACAACATCCGCGAAAACACCGTGCGCGGCGGGCGGTCGCCCACGCTGGCGATTTCGATGGCTTCGTCCTCGCCCAGCAGCTCGCGCGAAGCGCAGGCGTGTGTGCGCTTGATTTTTTCCGCTTCGGGGATTGGCGTGCGCAGGCCCACGGCGAGGTCGTTCGAAAAATGGTCGCCGCCTACCGGCACCGCCGACGTGTGTCGCACCACGCCTCCGGTGTACACAATCATCTCCGTGCTGCCGCCGCCGATATCCAGCAAACAGCAGCCCAGCTCGCGCTCATCCTGCGTCAAGCACGCATCCGCCGCCGCCAGCGGTTCGAGCACCAAGTCGCTGACCAGCACACCCGCGCGGTTCACTGCCGTCACCACGTTTTGCGTTGCCGCCGCCGACGCGGTGACGATGTGCACATTCGTTTCCAGCTTCTGCCCGATCATTCCTTCCGGGTCGCGGATGTTGTCCTGCGAATCCAGCAGATATTCCTGCCGCAGCACGTGCAGCACCCGGCGGTCTTCCGGCAACGAAATATTTTTCGCCGCCTCGATGGCCCGGCGCACGTCTTCGCGTTGCACGTCGCGTGGCCGCGTGCCCAGCGACACGCCGCCGCGGCTGTTCACTCCGCGCACGTGCGTTCCCGCCACGCCCACGATCGCAGACTCCACCGGAAATCCCGCCGCGCTTTCCGCTTCTTCCACCGCGCGTCGGATGGAGCTGACGCTGGCGTCCAGGTTGACGATCAGCCCTTTGCGCAGCCCTTTCGATTCCGCCGCGCCCAGCGACACGAATTTCACCAGCTCGTCTTCCAGCTCGCCGATCATCGCGCACACCTTCGTGCTGCCGATGTCCAGCCCCACAATGTATCGTTCCTTCTTACTCACCTACTCCCTCCGCCGCCCCGAATTGGTGATTTGCGATTGGTGATTGAAAGGCCCGCGAAATTCACAGTTCGCTGGTCCTAAATCACTCAATCATAAATCACTCAATCACTCAATTTTTCTTCCCCACCGCGCTCGTTTCGGGATTGACCACCACCTGCCTCTCAAACCTCAAGTCTATGGACTCAATCCTCCCCGCGCTCGTTCGCCACTGTCCGATGTTCCCTGCGAACGCCTGAAACTTGCTCAGAAAATCTCCTGTGCCGAAGTGCACCAGCACGGCGCTCTGCCCGCCGTTTTCTGGATCGCCCAGCTCGGGCAATCCCGCGATGGTGGCGCGGACGTCTTTCGCGTCCCCCAGGTCCACTTCGCTCACCAGGCTCGACCCGCCGGCGCGCGCCGCTTCCACATCCTTCATGAACTGCACAAAGGTTTGCATCTGCCGTTCGCGGTCTTCGCGCGGCGCGGCTTCCGCGATTCCCGTCACCACCGGAAAGTTGTAGTCCGCCTGCTGCGGCCGCTCCAGGACCACGCCATGCGCGTCAATCAGCGCCAGCTCCGCGCCCTGCCGCAAAAACGCCACCGGCGTGCGCTCCACCAGCTCCACGCGCAGCTTGTTGGGCAGGATGCGCGCCACGCTGGCCTTCTCCACCCACGGAATTTCTTCGAGCGCCCGCCGCCGCTCATCGAGCGGCACGCGCAGCACGCTGCGGTTCTGGTCCGCTGCAAATTTATCGAGGATCGCCACCGCATCCACGCGCACGTTGCCGGCAATTTCAATCTGTTCCGTCTTCACCAGCTTGAACTGCGGAGAGTTGAGCAGAAAATCCCCGGTCACGTAGAGCACGCCGCCGCTTGCGGCCGCCGCCAGCAGCCACAAAAACACTTTCAAATACAGAACGCGCTGCTGCTTGCCGAACTTGCGCTTGCGCACCTCCACCGGCTTCTGCCGCCGCATGTAGCGCGGCTCTTCTTCGGTCAGCACATCCGGCGAATAGACTTCGGGTTCGGCCATCACTGTTTCCAGATCACCACTTCTTCTTCCAGCTCCACGCTAAAACGCGCTCGCACTTTCTCCCTTACCGCTGCGATGAGTGCCAGCATGTCCGCGCACGACGCCGTTCCCTTGTTCACGAAAAAATTCGCGTGCCGGTCGCTGACGGTCGCATCGCCCACAGAAAAGCCCTTCAGCCCCAGCTCGTCAATCATGCGTCCGGCGGACGCCCCCGGCGGGTTCTTGAATATGCATCCGGCAGACTTCTGCCCCAGCGGCTGGCTGGCGCGCCGCTTCTCATTGCAGATGCGAATGCCTTTCACAATTTCAGGGTACGCTTTGGAGGGTAGCTCCAATTTCACTGCCAGCATAATATCATCCGCGGCGAAAGAAGTGTGACGATAATCAAACCGAATCTCCTCCCCCCGCAGGGTCTCGATTTCGCCCTTCCCCGCCCGGTACACCTCCACTTCGCGCACAAATGACCCAATCTGCGTCCCGTACGCCCCTGCGTTCATGCGCAGCGCACCGCCCACCGTTCCCGGCACACCGATGAGCCCTTCCATCCCGCCGAGGTTGTTCTTCGCGCAAAACGTCACTGTGCGCCCCAGGTCCGCCGCCGCGTCCACCAACGCGCAATTCCCTTCCACTCGAATTTCCGGCTCGCTCGCCACTAGTTGCACCATCACCCACGGCAATTCGCCGTCCGCCACCAGCAAGTTCGACCCTCCACCCAAAAACCGGTACGCCAAGCCCTCACTCTTCAGCAGCCGGATTAATTCCGGCAGCTTCCTGTGCTCACGCACCCGCAGCAAATCCGTCGTCCCGCCGATTCCCAGCGACGTCAGCGCCGCCAGCGACGTCCCCGCGCGCAGCTCCACCCCCATCTCCGCCACCGCTCGCACGATTTTTGGTTCGCTAATTCGCATCCCCTCGCACCTTGTCTACCTTGTGGAGTGCGGCGCGTCAGCGCCGCTATCCCGCGCGCAGGTTACTGCGCGCCTCGAACGCGGTCTTTCCCTTCCTCATTCCTCCCTTCCTCATTCCTCGTTTCTGAAATCACCATTCACAAATCACCAATCACAAATGTTCACCGCGTTTCATCATGCGCCGTTTCTCGCGCTCCCAGCAGCACAGCCAACTCATCTGATGCGCGCCCCACGCTGCCCGCTCCGATGGTCATCACCGCGTCTCCGGGCCGCGCTTCTTTCATCAGCCACTCGATTCCTTCCTGCATCGACGCGCAGTACACCACCTGCTTGTGTCCCGCGGCGCGGACGGCGTTGGCCAGCGCCTCGCCGGTAATCCCGGGGATGGGCGTTTCGCTCGCCGCATAGATATCGGTCAGCAGCAGCACGTCCGCCTGGTTGAACGCGCGGCAGAAGTCGTCCCACAATTCCTTCGTGCGCGTAAACCGGTGCGGCTGGAACAGCACCAGCAGCCGTTTGTAGCTGCATCCGCGCGCCGCTTCCAGCGTGGCGCGGATTTCCGCCGGGTGGTGCCCGTAGTCGTCTATCAGCGTTACGCCGTTCGCTTGCGCCTTGATCTCGAACCGCCGCGCCACGCCCCCAAATTTCTCCAGCCCCTCGCGAATCAGGTCCGCAGGAATGTTGAGGTAGAGTCCCACGGCGGAAGCCGCGGCGGCATTGCGCACGTTGTGAATTCCCGGCGGCGCATGCAGCCGGAACAATCCCAAATCTTCGCCGCGGTACGTCAGCCGGAACTCGCTCTCCATCCCGCGCAGTTCCACTTCGCTGATCACCAAATCCGCCTGGCTCGACGTGCCGTAGGTAATCACCGGCCGCGACACGCGCGGCAAAATCGCCTGCACGTTCGGCTCGTCGAGACACAAAATCACCGCGCCGTAAAACGGCACGCGGTTCACAAACTGCGCGAACACGTCCTGAATTTCCTCGAGCGAGTGGTACGTATCCAGGTGTTCGCGGTCAATCGTCGTCACCACCGCCACCACCGGCGCGTAGTGCAAAAATGACCGGTCGCTCTCGTCCGCCTCCACCACCATGAACTCGCCTTTGCCCAGCCGCGCGGTTGTGCCCGCCGCGTTCACCCGTCCGCCGACCACAAACGTCGGGTCGAGGCCGGCCGCAGCCAGCACCGACGCGGTCATCGACGTCGTCGTCGTTTTCCCGTGCGCGCCGGCGATGGCGATGCCGTACTTCAGCCGCATCAACTCCGCCAGCATTTCCGCGCGATGGATCACCGGAATTTTCAGCCGGTGCGATTCCACGATTTCCGCGTTGTCCGCTTTCACCGCCGACGACACCACCACCACCTGCGCGCCCGCCACGTTTTCCGCTTGGTGCCCCTCCGACACGCGCGCGCCCAAATCGCTCAGCCGCTCGGTGATGTGCGAGCTTTTCACGTCCGACCCCGACACGCTGTACCCCAGCGTCAGCAGCACCTCGGCAATTCCGCTCATGCCGATCCCGCCAATCCCCACCAGATGGATCCTCTGAAAATTCCTGAACACCACCATCATGTGCGTGCCACCCTTTCAATCAGATCTACGATCTCCTCGACGGCGCGCGGGTGGGCAAACGCGCGCACGCGTGTTTCGATCTCTGCAATCTGCTCGGGCTGGTCAAGCAGGGAAAAGATTTCTCGGGCCAGGCGCTGGGGCGTCAGTTCGGGCTGGGGGATGATTCTCGCGGCGCCGGCGTTGGCAAGCACCTGCGCGTTGCGCAACTGGTGGCTATCCGTGGCCGCGGCAAACGGAATAAAGATGGCGGCGCGGCTCGCGGCGGCAATTTCCGCTACGGTGATGGCGCCCGACCGGCAAACGATCAGGTCCGCCTGCGCAAACCGCTCCGCCATGTTGAAGAGGAAGGGCGTCACCTCCGCGTTGAATTCGCGCCGCGCATAGGCCACACGCACCGCATTATAGTCGCGTTCCCCTGTTTGATGAACGATGAAAAGCTCCTTCTTTTGCGCGGATAGCAGGTCCAGCGCGTCCACCACCGCGCGGTTGATGGGCAGCGCGCCCTGGCTCCCACCGGTTATCAAAATGTTGTACGGCGCCTGGTGCGCTTTGGGCTGCACGTGGTAAAACTCCTCGCGCACGGGACATCCCGTCACCATTGCTTTCCTTCCCCATTGGCGCGCCGCGCCTTCGTGCGCCGTAGCAATCCGCGTCACAAACCGCGCCAGCCGCCGGTTCGCGAACCCAGGCTCAGCGTTCGGCTCGAAAATCACCGTCGGAATCCGCTTCAGCACCGCCATCAACATCATCGGCCCCGACGCGTACCCTCCCACGCCAAATGCCGCGCTCACCCTGTGCCGCTTCAAAATCTCCGCCGCGTCCAGCATACCCAACGGCACCTGCGCCGCGTTGCGCAGCAATTTTCCGCCGCTCATGCCCTTCAACCCCGCTACGCGAATCGTTTCCAGCGGCAAGCCCGCTGCCGGCACCAGCTTCATCTCCAACCCGCGCTCCGTCCCCACCAGCACGACTTCTCTTCCTTCACCGCGCTTCATCCACTCTCGCGCCACCGCAATCGCGGGAAACACGTGCCCTCCGGTCCCTCCTCCCGCAATCAATAGCTTCATCTTCTTCCTCAATCACAAATCGCCAATCACCAATCACAAATTTGTTCCATTCGCTTCCACATTTCTACTCTTCCACACTTCTACTTCATTCCGCATTTTGACTAATATTCAACAGCACTCCCGTGGCCAACAACATCACGACTAAACTCGATCCTCCATAACTCATGAACGGCAGCGGAATGCCCTTCGTCGGCATCATTCCCAGCACCACGCTCAAATTAATCAGCGCCTGCCCGACAACCATCACCGTAATGCCCAGTCCGAGGTACCTCCCAAAATCATCCGGCGCCGCCAGCGCCGCGCGCGCTCCGCGCCACGCATAAATCCCGAACAGCGCCAGCACCGCCAGGCCGCCGATAAATCCCAGCTCCTCGCACAGCACCGCATAAATAAAATCGGTGTGCGCCTCCGGCAGATAAAACAGTTTTTGCCGGCTGCCCATTAACCCCACGCCCACAAATCCCCCGCTGCCCACCGCAATCAGCGATTGCAGCATCTGGAAGCCGCTTCCCTGCGGGTCCGACTCCGGGTTCAGAAATCCCATCAACCGCTGGTAGCGGTAGGGCACGCGCACAATCAGCAGGTAGATTGCGGGAATCGCTGCCGCAATCGCGCCCACAAAAAACTTCGGCGAGAGCCCGGCGATAAACAGCATGGTCAGCGCAATCAGAAAAATATCCACCGCCGTGCCCAGGTCCGGCTGCAGCACGACCAGCACCACAAACAGCAGCACCGGCCCCATCGCCGGCAACAGCGTCCCCATCACATCATTCACTCCGCCGCTCGCTCTTGTAGCGCCGGGCTTTAGCCCGGAATGTCGTCCGAGTTTCGAATTTCGTCCCGCGCCCGCGGGATCGAATTTCGCCTTTCCCCTCATTTCCAAAAACCACGCCAAATAAATCACCACCGCCAATTTCGCCAGCTCCGACGGCTGAATCCCCACGGGTCCGAACCGGATCCACCGGTGCGTCGCGTGCTGCCGGTCCAAAAAGAAAACCGCAATCAGCATCACCAGCACCACCGCCAGGCTGGTAAACACCACCGCCGGCTCGCGCAGCCTGCGGTAGTCCACGTTCATCAGCGTAAACATTCCCCCCAGCCCCACGGTCAGAAACGCCAGTTGCCGCAGCAGAAACGTGTACCCGTTTCCGTACGTCTCCCGCGCCATCACCGCTGACGCGCTGAACACCATCACCGCGCCAATCAGGCACAGCGTCACCGTCACGCTGAACAGCCACCGGTCGGGTTGTACGCTTCTAGGCATAAGCCTTCGCTCTTTTGTCTTGTCCTGCCTTCACTCACTTCCTGCCTTCAAAAAGCATTTGGCGATTGTGTGATTGAGTGATTGAAATGCGAGCAATTCTAGGTTTTGTCTTTTCCTTAATCACTCAATCATAAATCACTCAATCACCCAATCTCCGCCTAGCTCGCCTTCTTCTCCCCCGCTCCCGCTTTCACCAACCCTCGCACCGCCTGCTTGAACACTCTCCCCCGATGCTCGTAGTTATCAAACTGATCAAAGCTCGCGCACGCCGGCGCCAGCAGCACTACGTCGCCCGCCCGCGCTTGCTCGTGCGCCATGCGCACCGCCTGTTCGAGTGTCCCTGCGGCTTCCACCGCCACGGCTCCCGCAATCTGCGCGGCAATTTTTTCCGCCGCTTTGCCGATCGTCAGCGCCAGTTTGCCGCGCCGGTGCAGCGGTTCGCGCAGCGCGGTGAAGTCTCCGCCCTTGTCTTTCCCGCCGAGAATGATGAACAGGTTGCCTGCAAACGCGTCAATCGCCTTCAGCGTCGCGTCCACGTTGGTGGCCTTGGAATCGTTGAAGTACTCCACGCCGCCAATTTCCGCCACAAACTCCAGCCGGTGTTCGACGCCCGCAAACGTGCGCACGCCCTCCGCAATCGCCGCGGGCGATGCCCCTGCGAGAAACGCCGCTGCGGTCGCGGCCAGCACATTTTCCACGTTGTGTTCCCCGCGCAGCCCGATGTCGCCGCGCCGCAGCAGTACGGTCTCCTCGCCGTTTTGCCGGAAGACAATCTCGTCTTCGCGCACGAACGCGCCGCTCATCACCCGCTGTTGCCGGCTGAACCAGTGCACTCGCGGCCCCGACGGCGCGTACCGCGGCGTTTCCGGATCGTCCGCGTTCAAAATCGCCGCATCGTTCTCCGTTTGATTCTCAAATATCCGCGCCTTCGCCTGCCCGTAGAGTTGGAACGACGCGTGCCTGTCCAAGTGGTCCGGCGTCAAGTTCAACCACACCGCAATGTCCGGCCGCAGCGCCGCAATCGTCTCCAGTTGGAAGCTGGACATCTCCGCCACGGTCAGCGTCGCATCCGTCGAGAGATCCACCAGCGAAATCAGCGGCGTGCCGATGTTTCCGCCGATCAGCGTCGGCAGCCCCGCATTCGACAGAATGTGCCCCACCAGCGACGTCGTCGTCGTTTTCCCGTTCGCTCCGGTAATGCCGATCAGCCGCCCGCGCAAAAATCTCCACGCCAGCTCCAGTTCGCTCCACACCGCCACGCCCGCCGCGCGCGCCGCGACGAAGCATTCCATCTCCGCCGGCACGCCCGGGCTTTGAATAATCAAATCCTGCGCCTGAAAAGTTTCCTGGTTGTGCCCGCCGAGTTCCATTGTCACGCCCGCCGACCGCAGATCGTCCACCCCCGTGGGCAGAGCGTCTTCCGCCTTTTCGTCCGTCGCGGTCACGTGCGCTCCGCGCCCCGCGCAGAACAGCGCCGACGCCACCCCCGTCCGCGCCAGCCCCACGATCAGCACTCTCTTCCCCTCGAGTTTGATTCCCGGTTTCACTTTCCCGCCTGCTTGCTTTGGTGTTCCTCAATCACAAATCACCAATCACCAATCACAAATCACCTCAACTTCAACGTCGTCAACGCAAAAAGGGCAAACACTATTGCAACGATCCAAAAACGAACAATGATCTTGGATTCGCTCCACCCAATCAGCTCGAAGTGGTGATGGATGGGCGCCATCTTGAAAATCCGTTTTCCCGTCATCTTGTACGACGCCACCTGCAGAATCACCGAAATCGCTTCGAGCACAAACACGCCGCCCACGAAGATCAGCAGAATTTCCTGCTTGATGATCACCGCCACGGTGCCCAGCGCGCCGCCCAGCGCCAGCGACCCCACGTCGCCCATAAACATTTCCGCGGGGTGCGCGTTGTACCAGAGAAATCCGATGGCCGCGCCCACAATCGACCCGCAAAAAATTGTCAACTCGCCCACCTGCGGCACGTGCTGGATGTCGAGATATTCCGCGAAGCGCGCGTGGCTCGTCAGGTACGTCAGCACGGTGAACGCGCCGCCCGCAATCACCACGCAGCCGATCGCCAGCCCGTCCAGCCCGTCGGTCAGGTTCACCGCGTTCGACGCGCCCACAATCACCAGCACCAGAAACGCCAGAAACGGAAGAATGGCAAACGGCACCAGGAACGGATTCACCAGCAGCGGCTGCATCACCAGGTCCGGCCGCACATTTTTGAAAAACGGCATGATCAACTCGGAGGAATAGGTTCCCCCCGCGCGCATAATCAGCAGCACGATGCCTACGCCGAACGCCGTCAGAATTTGCAGCAGAATTTTCGTTTTCCCGGTCAGCCCCAGGCTGCGTTTGCGCACCACTTTGTTGTAGTCGTCCAGAAATCCGATCGCCGCAAAAATCGCCACGGCGCCCATCGCAATCCACACGTACGCATTCGTCAGGTTCGCCCACAGCAGCGTGGGCACAATAATCGCGATGACGATGAGGATTCCTCCCATCGTTGGCGTCCCCGCTTTCGACTGGTGACGCTCCGGCCCTTCTTCGCGGATGTACTGCCCGATTTGCAGCGCGCGCAATTTCCGCGTCATCCACGGCCCCAGCACCAGGCACAAAAAAAGCGCCGTCAAGCTGGCCACCGCCGTGCGCACCGTGATGTACCGAAACACATTCAGCGGGCTGAACGTCGGCTGCAACACTTGGTAAAGGAGGTAGTACAGCATCTCAGTGACTCCTCGCTTGCGCGTGCTTCGCGGAAATCGCCTCCACGATTCTTTCCATCTTTACTCCCCGCGAACCTTTCACCAGCACCACATCGCCGCGCTCAACAAAATCGCGCAAGAACGCCGCGGCTTCTTCCACATCGCTGAAAAATCGCGCGCGCGAACTCGGCTGTCCCGCCGCCTCCGCGCCGCGCACAATTTCTTTCGCCGTTCCCTGCACGCCAAAAATCCAGTCAATTCCCTTCGACGCCGCCAGCGCGCCCGCCTCGCGATGCAGCCGCGCCGATTCCGCGCCCAGCTCGAGCATTTCTCCCGCCGCCAGAATCCGCCGCCGGTAGCCCGACGTGCTCGCCAGCAGCCCGATCATCGACGCCAGCGCCACGGGGTTCGAGTTGTAGCAGTCGTTAATCACCGTGAAGCCGTCTTGAAATTTCAACACTTCGCCGCGCATCGCCGCCGGCCGCAGCGTCGCAAAAACTTTTTTCGCCTCTTCCGCGCCGACGCCCCACACGCTCGCCGCGGCCAGCGCCGCCAGCGCATTCATCACGTTGTGCCGCCCCACCAGCGGCAATTCCAGCCGCGCATGTGGAGTGCGGCGCGTCAGTCCCGCCTTCCCGCGACGAACATCAGTTCGTCGCTCCTTTTCTCCGCCGTGATTTTCTCCGTCACTTGCGTCCGGCCCCACCAAATCAAACGCACTCCCCTCCGCCCCTCGCTCCTCAATATTTTCCGCGCGAAAATCCGCGCCCGCGCCAATCCCAAACGTCACCACTCTCCCGCGAAATCCCTCCGCGAATTTCATCACTCGCGCATCGTCCGCATTCAGCACCGCCACCGGCATTTGCTGATTTGTAGCGCCGGGCTTTAGCCCGGCATCATTCCTCTTGTCATCCTGAGCGAAGCGAAGGATCTCTCCTGACTTTCCGACACTTCCTAAGTTTTCTATTAATTCTCTTTTCGCGTTGGCAATCTCCTCCACCGACTTAAAAAATTCCAAATGCACGGGCGCGACACATGTCACCACGCCCACTTCCGGCTCGCAGATTTTCGCCAGCGTCGCAATTTCCCCGCGGTGCGACATCCCCAGCTCGACCACCGCCGCGTCGTGTTCCTCCTCCAACCGCAGCAGCGTGAGCGGCACGCCGTACTCGTTGTTCAGGTTTCCTTCGTTTTTCAGTACGCGGCGCCTCGCGCCAAGCAGCGCCGCCAGAATCTCCTTGGTTGTGGTCTTGCCCGTGGACCCCGTAATTCCGGCCAGCCGCCGCCCGCCCATTGCGCCCCACTGCCTGCGCGCCGTCCACGCCAATCGTTGCAGCGCCGCGAGCGTGTCGTCCACCGCGAATAATTTTCCTCGGATCGGCTCGGCGCACTCCACCACGCGCGCACGCGCCACCACAGCCGCCACGGCGCCCCGCTCCAAGGCCGCAGCCACATAAGCGTGTCCATCGTGACGCGCTCCGTGTATGGCGATGAACAGTTCTCCAGCGCCGACAGTCCGAGAATCAATCGACACGCCGGCCACCCCGGCCACGGCGTCAACCCCTGCGGGCGCCGCGACACCCAATGCCTCAGCCACTTGTTGTACTCTCCACCGCATTGTTTCCTCGGTTGGTCTCGCATGCCTTCCGCTGTCGTCTTTGTGCTCCAGTTACTTCTCACCCTTGTTCCCAACCTCTTACATGCATCCCGCTCACCATCTTGCTCTTTCCTTCCTCTTTCCTCACTTCCTCCCTTCCTCATTCCTCATTTCCACACTTTCACACTTCTACATTTCCACTCTTTGGCCATACCCGCGTTTCCGCAACGCCTCCCTTGCCACCTCATGGTCATCAAACTGGATCGTCCTCTCCCCGAGAATCTGATACGTCTCATGCCCTTTCCCCGCCAGCAGCACGATGTCTCCCTCGCGCGCCTCTTCCAGCGCGATTTCGATGGCCCGCGCGCGGTCCGGCTCGACCACATATTTCGCATTCACTTTTTGCAAGCCCACCACGGCGTCATTGATAATCCGCAGCGGATCTTCTCCGCGCGGGTTGTCGCTCGTGAGCACCACCAAATCGCTCAAGCTCCCCGCCGCCTCGCCCATCAGCGGACGCTTCGTGCGGTCGCGGTCTCCGCCGCAACCGAAGAGCGTGATGATGCGGCCCGTCTTCAGCAGGTCCCGCGCGGTCTGAATCAGGTTGCGCAACGCGTCGTCCGTGTGCGCGTAGTCCACCACCACCAGGAACGGCTGCCCTTCGTCAATCCGCGCGAAGCGTCCGGGAACGCATTCCAGCGCGCTGATTCCTTTCTCAATCACGTTTGGCGCCAGCCCCAGTCCGATCCCCGCGCCCACCGCCGCGAGAATGTTGTACACGTTGATGCGCCCCACCAGCGGCGAGCGGATTTCGATCTTCCCCGCCGGCGTTTGCGCCGTGAATTCCAGCCCGGAGAATGCCGGTGCAAATTTCTTGGTGGTAATGTCCGCTCCGTTTTGCAGCCCGTATGTGAATGTGCGTTGCGCCAGCCCTGCAAGCTGCTTGCCGTGCGCATCGTCCGTATTGACAACGCCCACTGCTGGCGCGCCCGCGCCCGTGCCGGAGTACAGCCGCCGCTTCGCCGCGAAATACGCGTCCATCGTTTTATGAAAATCCAAATGATCCCGCGTCAGGTTTGTGAAAACCGCCACCGCAAACGGGCAGCCCCACACGCGGTCCAGCGCCAGCGCGTGCGAGCTCACCTCCAGCGCGGCGTGCGTCCCGCCCGCGTCGCGCACTTCCGCCAAAAACTTTTGCAGCTCGAGCGATTCCGGCGTGGTATGCGACGCCGTCTGCGTCCCCTTCGGCGTGCGGTAGCGAATCGTGCCATACATCCCCGACGCCAGTCCCGCCGCGCGCAAAATCGCATCCAACAAAAAAACCGTCGTGGTTTTTCCGTTCGTGCCCGTCACGCCCACCAGCTTCAGCGCATTCGCCGGCCGCCCGCAGAAATTCGCCGACGAAATCGAAAGCGCCTTGCGAGCTTCGCGCACTTCCACCCACGCCACGTTGTCCGGCAAATCCGCCGGCGCGATCTGCTCGCTCAAAATCACTCGCGCGCCGTTTTGTATCGCGTCGCGGACGTACAGGTTGCCATCCGTTTTCTCTCCGTGGATGGCCACAAACAGCAACCTCGCCGTGGCCTTGCGGCTGTCGTACGCCACGCCGGAAATTTCCGCGTCCAGGTATTTTTCTGGCGCCACGTTTTCAATCCCCGCCAGCAGCTCCCTGAGTCTCATGCGTCCCTTGCTTCCTTCGCTCCCTTTGGTTCCTGTGCTTGCGTCGGTTCTGTTGCTTGTTTTGGTTGTGCTGCTTGCGTTTGCTCCGTTGTTTGTTTTGGTTCCTTTGTTTGCTTCACTTTCGCAGCTCACCTTGAAATTTCTCCGCGGCGTTCCCATTCGCGCCTGCCGCCTTCTTACTTTGATGTGCAATTTCCCTTCCCCCGTTCCCTGGCTGTGTTGCTTCGTCTTCCCATGTGGAGTGCGGCGCGTCAGCGCCGCCTTGCACCGCCGACGTCAGTCGGCGGCCACTCCATTTCAAATTTCAAATCTCACATTTCAAATTCGGTTTTGTTCCGTCCTCCTTCCTCCCTTCCTCCTTCCTCACTTCCTCATTCACCATTCACAAATCACCAATCACAAATTCTCCCCAATCACTCAATTCCCTCTAACCGCTCCGGCCCGCGAAAATCGCACCGTAATCCTGCTCCCCTGCCTCACGCTCGCTCCTGCCCCCGGGTTCTGTTCCACTGCAACCCCTGTGCCAATCAGCACCGGATTCAGCCCCAGCTTCATGCACTGTTCGGTGACGCTGCGCACCGTCATCCCCGCCAGCCGCGGCACGGCCACGCCTTCACCTTCGGCCAGCGCCACGGTCGGCGCGGCACTCCACAATTGGGGCGTCGCGGGTTCCGCCGGAAACACCGGCAACCGGCTCGGCGTGCCCGCGTTTTCCACCTGCGCGGGATCGAAGTCGCTCACGTCGGGCCGCGCCTGCGGCTTGCCGTGCAGCGCAGCCATCTGCCGCGCGGGAGAAATGGCCACATCGTGCGGCACGTCCAGGTACCCCAGCACCTGTTCCGCGACGCGCTTGAAAATCGGCGCGGCAATGTCTCCGCCGTGATAACCACCCTTCGGCGAATCCAGCGCCACCAGCACGGTGATCGCCGGCGTGTTCACCGGCGCAAAGCCCACGAACGACGCGATGAACTGCGTCGTGGAATACGTGCCCGTGTTTGGATCCACTTTCTGCGCCGTGCCCGTTTTGCCCGCCGTGCTGTACCCGTCCAGCCGCGCTAAATTTCCCGTGCCTTCCAGCACCACGCCTTCAAACATCCGCCGCAGCGTCGCTGCCGTTTTCGGGCTGATGACTCTCGAGGACGTTGTCGCGCCGGTCGGAATCACCTGCGCGCCGCGCCGCATTTCGCGCACGATGCGCGCGCGGTACAGCACGCCGCCGTTGGCGATGGCGGAAAACGCGGACGCCATTTGCACCGACGTCACACCCACTTCCTGCCCCATGGAAATCGCCCCCACCGACGCCGGCGTCCATTTCTCCACGCGCTTCAGCAGCCCGCGCGTTTCGCCCGGCAGCTCGATGCCCGTGGACTGTCCGAATCCGAATGCGCGGATGTACTCGTAAAATTTCGGCGCGCCCAGCCGCAGCCCCAGCTTGATGGCTCCCACGTCGCTCGACTTGGCAATAATTTGCGACACTGTCAGCAGCCCGAACGGCTTGTGGTCGCGGATGCGATGCCCGTTGATGTAAATCGCGCCCATCTGGCAATCCACCACTTCCTCCGACCGCGTGATTCCTTCTTCCAGCGCCGCCGCCACCGTCACAATCTTGAACGTGGACCCGGGTTCGTACGTCGCCGCCACCGCGCGGTTCATGTGCGCTTCCAGCGCGCTTTCCCCCGGCTGGTTGGGATTGAACGTCGGCCAGTTCGCCACCGCCAGCAGTTCGCCCGTGTTGGGATCCTGCACCACGATCGTGCCGGCCTGCGCGTGCGTCTTTGCAATCGCCGCCGCGAGTTCTTTTTCCGCGATGTACTGGATTTTTTCGTCCAGCGTCAGCACGAGGCTTTCGCCAGCGTCCGCCGCCTGTTCGCTGCGGTCGTACCAGCGCCGCCGCGCGTCCGCCAATATCAGCAGTTTTCCCGGACGCGGCCGCACCTGCTTGTCGAACGCGTACTCCACACCGGCCAGTCCCTTTTCGTCCACGTCCACGTAGCCCAGCACGTGCGCCGCGAGCTCCCGCTTCGGATAAAATCTCCGGCTCTCCTTCTGAAAATAAATGCCCCGCAGGTTCAGCGCCTCGATGCGCTGCACCTGTTCCGGCGGCAGCTTGCGCGCCAGCCACACGAACGAGCGCGAGCCTTGCAGCTTGGTTTCGATTTCCGCGGGAGAATTTTCCAGCACGCCGCTCAGCAGCCGCGCCACCATCCGCGCGTCGCTGATTTCCGACGGCACCGCGAACAGCGAGTCCACCGCGATGCTCATGGCCAGCTCGCGCAGGTTGCGGTCGTAGAGCACCCCGCGTTTCGGGCTGATTTCGACGATGCGTTGTTGTTGCCGCTGCGCGCGGCCCAGGTATTCCGTGTAGCGAAAAAGTTGCAGGCTACTCAGGCGGGCCAGCACCGCCCCCATCCATAACACCGCCACTACGGCCAGGATGAAAACTCGGATGCGGGGCGTGCGCTGCTCCATGTACTCGAGCCTACAATCTTGTGACTCCTAATTTCGTTCCGCGTTGTAGCTCACGTCCCGTCCCGACGGTTCTTGTCGGGACTGACGTGAGGATTTGTGGGGTCCCGCGCTAACGCGTCGTCGCTCCACCGCTCGAACTGCTCGCTGCTCCGCGCGCCTGCGCCAGCACCGCTTCCGACGGCGCGTACACCGCTTGCGCCACCTGCCCGGGCACTGGAATCGTCAGGCCCAGCGTGTTGCGCGCGATGGCGTCGATGCGCTCCGGCGATTTCAGCGCGGCCGCTTCCAGCTTCAATCGTTGGTTCATCTCCGCGGCCTGCCCGCGCTCCGCCTTCAGCTCTTCGAGTTGATAGCCAAGCTGCAGGCACTGAAAATGTTGCCACGCAAACAGCAGCAGCCCCGCCGCCAGCACCGCCCCGTAGGCCACGATGCGGCACGACTCGCGCAGCCGGTCCGGATTCGCCGTCCGCACCAGCCGCGAATTATCGATTCTCTTGACGGTGTAGTAGTCGCTCATTACGCCGCGCTCGGTTCTGGACCGGGTTCCCATGAATTTATTTTTTCCGCCACGCGCATTTTCGCGCTGCGCGCTCGCGGGTTCGTGCGAATTTCTTCCGGCGTGGGTATCACCACGTGTTTCGTCAGCACTTTCACCACGCCCTGCTGCGCCAATTTCCGAAACGCCTGTTTCACCAGCCGGTCTTCCAGCGAGTGGTAGCTCAGGACGATGCAGCGTCCCTTCGAATTTAATGTGGCGGGGGCCCGGTCAAGAAACTGCTCGAGGTCCTCCAACTCCCGATTCACCGCAATCCGCAGCGCCAGAAACGTTTTTGTCGCGGGATGCAGTTTCTGCCTTCCCCTTACTTTTTGGGCCCCTGCCACAACCGTTGCCAGGTGTTCGGTGTCGCGGATGGGCCGCGCGCGAACAATGGCCCTGGCGATTCTTCGTGAATGCCTCTCTTCGCCGTAGCGATAGATGAGGTCGGCCAGCTCTTGCTCCGGCCGGTAGTTCACAATTTCTGACGCGGTGTCGGACTCGCCACGATCCATGCGCATGTCCAGCGGCCCCGCGCCGCGAAACGAAAACCCGCGCTCCGGCGCGTCCAGTTGCAGCGACGAAACGCCCAGGTCGGCGAGGATGCCGTCCGCCGGCCGCAGTTTCAGTTCGCGGGCCACTTCGTCGATTTTGGAGAAGCGCGATTGCATGAGCGTCACTCTCTCCTCGAATCCCTTCAGCCGTTCGCGCGCGATTTCCAGGGCCTGTGCGTCGCGATCAATTCCAATCAGCCGGCCCGTCTTCAACTGCTTGGCAATTTCAACGGCGTGTCCGCCCAGCCCGACTGTCGCGTCGATGTACGTTCCATCCGGCCGAATCCGCATCCACTCCAGCACTTCTTGCAACAGCACCGGCGTATGCGACGCGCTCAAACTAGATGCCCAGGTCCGCCAGCGACTTCAGATCGTCGTCCGTCATCGGCTCAGCCTTCAGCCGTTCCATGTTCCGTGCGTGGTTCCAGACTTCGATATAGTCGAGCTGCCCGGACACATCCACATCGCCCTTCATCAGCGCGGCTTCGCGCAGCACGGGCGGAATCAGAACTCTTCCCTGCTTGTCCATGGTGACGGCCTGTCCGTAGTAATTGGCGCGCGCCAGAAATTTCTGTTTCGTCTTGTTGTACGAAGGCACGGCCGACAGCTTCTCTTCGATCGCGCGCCACTTCTTCATGGGATAAATCCGCGCATAGTCGCCCGTATCGCTGGTCACGTAGAACTCGTGCCCCCGCTCGTGCAGCTCTTCCAGAAAGGCCGCGGGAATTTTCACCCGGCCCTTGGAATCCACTTTCGCTGGATACGTTCCCCGCAGCATTTTTGCGCCCGCCTGTCCGTGAGTGATTCGCTTGGTTCAGAACCACGCCCCTCTACTGCTGACCACCGCTCTACACTTGCTCCCACTTCTTCCCACTTGGGCCCACATCATAGTCAGCGCGCTTCCCATGTCAAGCGAAATCCCACATCAATTCCAGAATTTTTGTGGAAAAGTTAGCAGGGATGGTGTGCCCGCGCCCGAAAACCACTAGGGGTAGCGCAAACCCGCATAAACAGCGGCATTCCGTGGGGTCGCGCTTTCTCCAAGGCGAAGGAAAAACGAAATTGTCCTAAGAATCACGCCCTGCTTAGTGTGATTTTCCCGTGAGCGGAAGTTGTACCGGCAATTCCCTTTTGGGGCTGGGAACAGATTGGTGATTGCGTGATTTATGATTTGGCGATTGAGGACCGCGAGAACGCGATCCGCCGCCGCTGTGCTAACTCAGCCTTTTGCAGGTAATCCACCCGCGAATCACCCAATGCCCGGATCGCTCGAAGGCCGCTGATTCGAGGTCCTCAATCACTCAATCACAATTCACTCAATCACTCAATTGAATGGTGGGTTGTCCTGCGGAGGCTCCGGCGGGGCGCCCGCGCCAATTCGGAACCGCACGACATCGTGCAGCATGGCCTTCTCGTCCGGGCTCAGGCCCTGCAAAAAAGTCTCGTCCTTGAGGCGCGCGGCGCGCTCCTCTTCACTCATACCTTCCAGCGCGCGGACGCGTCGCATGATCGCCTGCCGGCGCAACGGCTCCATCTGCTGCAATTTCGGAATAATCTCTTCGCTCAGCCGCCGCCGCTCTTCCGGCGCCATGTTTCTCAGAATCTTTTCCTGCTTCAGGATTCTCTGTTGCTGCTCCGGAGACATGCTGTTCCAGCGACGCAGCCGCTGTCGAATCTCCGCCTGGCGTTCGGGAGGCATGTTGTGAAAAATCCGGTTGTTGTTCATGAAGCGGTTTTGCTGTTGCGGAGTCATTTCCCGCAGCCGCTCCATCCATCGCGCTGGCATGCCACCGCCAGCTCCCGGACCGCGTCCCGGCATCAACGCTTTTTCGGGTCCGCCTTGCCTTCCCGCTCCCTGCTGTTTTTCGGCTGGCGGAGTTTGCGGCGGCTTGGCCTGCTCAACGGCGGGACGTTTTTTCTGCTGGACCTGTCCCCTGCCCCGCTGCGCGAACGCAGGCTCCGCCAGCATTCCCGCCAGCACTGCCAGCGCTACCATTCCCGCGATTTGGAGCTTTCCCTTCATGCCTCTCTCATTTTTCCTGATACCTGATTCCTGATACCTGTCACCTGTTTTCGACCTTCCTCGTTCCTCACTTCCTCATTCCTCGTTCTTTCAACCTGCCACCTGTAACCTTTCTTGTTACATCTTCTGCTGCACGGGCTTCTGCGCCGGAGGCACTTCCGAGAGCGCCTCAAAATTCGTCAGCACATCCAAATCTTCGAGCACCTGCAAATCCTTGATCATTTTGAATTCTTCTTCGCTGCGCGCCACTTCGTTTTGATGCTGCGCCGGCGGAATCATCGAAATCCACACGCCCATTGCGACAAGCAGCGACATCGCCAGCGCCAGCCGAGGTTGCGGCAGCAGCCAGCCGAGCAGCGACGGCCGCGGCTCGGCGGCGATGCGCGCGCGCAGCCGCGCGTCAAATGCCGGCGACACTTCGTGCGCGGGCGTCTCGTCCAGCACGCCCCACAGCCGGCGGAATTCCTCCACGCGTGCGCGACACTCCGAGCAGGCCACCAGGTGCAGTTCGACTTCGCCGCGCTCCTCCGCTGTCGCGCGCCCGTCCATGTACGCAATCATCCGCGCTTCAAATTTTTCGCAATTCATCTCGCCCTTCTTTCATCCTTCGACTTTCGTCCTTCCTCTTTCCTCACTTCCTCATTCCTCGTTCCCCTCACGCTAGTCTTTCACCGCCACTAACGGCGCCAGCTCAACTCTCAGTGTTTCGTATGCGCGAAACAACAGCGACTTCAACGCGCTCTCCGAGCAATCCAGAATGTCCGCAATCTCGTCGTAATCGAGGTCGTGATACTTGTGCAACAGCACCGCGGCGCGCTGCTTTTCCGGCAGCCCAAGAATTGCTCGCTTGATCACCGCCGCGCGGTCCCGCTCCATCATTCGCTCTACCAGGCCCGGACGCTTGTCCGGAAGATCTATGCGCGGCTGGCCGCTGTCCGCGCCGCTTTCTCCGCCCGCGGGCTCGTCAATCGAAATGCCCATCTTCTCGTTGCGCGAGTCGCGGATCGCGTTCAGCGCGAGGTTGGTGGCAATGCGAAACAGCCACGTCGTGAACTTCGCGCTGGGCGCGTATTTTTTTCGCGCGCGATAGACGCGCAGAAAAACTTCCTGCGCCAGGTCTTCAGCGGTGGCCGCATCGCGCACCATGCGAAAAAGGAAATGCACCAGTGGCGTGCGGTATTTCGCCAGCAGAAGCTCGAAGGACGCGTCGTCCCCCGCCTTCACGCCCAGCATCAGTTGGACGTCGGACCTGGCCATCGCCTCCACATCCTATCAAACCCCATTGCTCCCATAAAGTTGCGCGGTTCGTCGCCGACCGCTTACCGACATTTCCGCCCGCTCAACATCCCCCTAAAAATGCCGTTTTGCGGAGAATCGTCAAATCTTGTCAAGCCCCCTTCGGCCCATTTTTTTGCCGGCAATGCGCACAAATCCTTGCCCTGCAAGGCGTTCCGCCACTATAGCTTCTAGAAACGAAGCGAATAATAACCCCCTCCAATGTGCTATAATAGATATATAAGCTGGAGAAAGAAACCTTCACCTTCTAGTACCGTTTCCGGAGAAATCTCATGGACGAACCACTCGACTTTGCCCAGGTCTGCCGCGACATCGAAGACCACCTCGTGCCCTATCTGCGCCTCGGCGCCGGCGAACGCGCCATGTACTACCACCTGCTGCGCCACTCGCGCGCTGAAGGCAAACGCGTCGCGCTCATTTCCAATCGACGCCTCGGCTCGAGCTTCGGCACCAGCTCCACCACCGCGCGCTTTCACCTCCGCCATCTTGCCGAAAAGGGCTGCATCCGCATCACCGACCGCAGCCTCGCCGGACACACCCTCGACGTTCTCCTCCCCCACGAAATTCCCGGCTGCATGCAGCCGGATTCCCCGGGCAATCTGGAAAAACTCGACACCGCCGATTGTTTTCACGACCGCCGCCTCCGCCCCGCCATTCTGCGCCGTGAAAATAATTCCTGTTTCTATTGTCTCCGCGAACTTCGCCCCGAATCCGCCGCCTTCGACCACGTCGTTCCCGTCTCCGCAGGCGGCGATCATTCTTTTCGCAATGTTGTCGCTTGTTGTTTCGATTGCAACTCCCGCAAGCGCAATCGTCCCGCCGCCGAATTTCTCCGCGAACTTTTCCGCTCCGCGCGCCTCTCCGACGACGAGCTCGACGCCCGCCTCCTCGCCCTCGACGCCCTCCACTCCGGCCACTTCGTCCCTTGAGCATCGGCCCATGTGGAGTGCGGGACGTAAGTCCCGCTTTTCTGCACGCAGCGTAAGCTGCGCAGTATGTGGAGTGCGGGACGTCAGTCCCGCCTTTTTCCGCGCAACGTCAGTTGCGCGCCGAGAAAGCGGCGCTTCCGCGCCGCACTCCACAAAACGCCTTGCACTCGGCGAAGGCTGCCGCCTAGAATTCGCCAACATGCCCGACTGGCCGCACAGCCCGGTCCACCGTTTAAGTGCGGCCGGCGCATTTATGGTCACCGCGGGCACCTACTTGAAGGCTCCTCATTTTCGCAGTGCTCCCAGGTTAGAACTACTTTGCAAAGGCTTGCTTCGCTTGGCGGATGAGTACGGATGGAAGCTTCAAGCTTGGGCGGTTTTCCCCAATCACTATCACTTTGTTGCCCTCTCCCCGCCCCAGCCGGATTCCTTGCGACATTTGCTGCGCCGTCTTCATGCTTTTACGGCGAAAGAGGTCAACCAGCTCGACGGCACGCCCGGCCGAAAAGTCTGGTTTGAATACTGGGACACACACATCACAAATCAGCGCAGCTACTTCGCACGCATTCATTACGTGCACGACAATGCCGTCCACCACGGATTGGTCCGCGAACCGACGCTCTACGCTTGGTGCTCCGCAGGTTGGTTTTTGCGAAAGGCTTCGCTCGCTTTTTATCGTACGGTGACGAAATTTCCATGTGATCGCGTAAGCGTGCGTGACGATTTTGTGGTTGCGCCCGCTCATGTGGAGTGCGGGACGTAAGTCCCGCCTTTCTGCACGCAGCGTAAGCTGCGCAGTATGTGGAGTGCGGGACGTAAGTCCCGCTCTTCTGCACGCAGCTTCAGTTGCGCAATATGTGGAGTGCGGGACATAAGTCCCGCTCTTCTGCACGCAGCGTAAGCTGCGTGCGCAACCGGCGTCCGCCTGGGGCGGATGACGGTTGCGACGTCCACCTTCGCGGCCTATTTTCTATTTTCTCTTTTCTATTTTCCGATTCTTCAGTGCGTATGCGGAATATTGAAGAGGTAATGCAGCGCGGCGAGCAGCGCGACGCCGACAAACACAATGAACGCCATGCGGATGCCGGGCTCTTTGTTGACCTCGGGCATCAGGTCGGAGGCGGCCACGTAAATCGTCACGCCGGCGGAGATTGGCAGCGCGTAGCCGACTTCGGCGCGGAGGAGATTCATCAGCAGCACGCCGGCCAGCGTCGCAGCGCCGAGCGCAGCGGACGAAAGCGTCGCGACGCGGCGCGATTGGCCGCTGGCGAGCATCAGCGATGCGACCGTGAAACCCTCCGGCAATTTGTGCAGCAACACGGCAACAAAAATCACCACGCCCAGCCAGGACGAAATCAGAAAGCCGGAAGCGATGGCCACGCCGTCGAAAAACGCGTGAATCATCAACCCGCCCAAGGCGATGAAGCCGACGTGGTGCTCGGCCATCTCCTCGACGTGCGTTTCTTCGCCGAAATGAAAGTGCGGGGCCAGCGTGTGCTCGAAAAAATGCACAAGCAAGTAGCCGCCAAGCACGAAGAGGAACGAAGCGTCACCGGCGAGATGCACAGATTCCGGAATCATCTCCAGAAACGCCACGCCGAGCATGAAGCCCGCGCCCAGCGCGACAAAATACTTCAGGTACTCGCGCGACCACTCGCGCCGCGCGATGAGAAATCCGCCCAGCCACGTCGCTCCCGCCGCCGTCGCGCCCAGCACAATCGCCCACAGCGCATTGGTTTGCATCACTGTGTCCACATTCATCGCGCCCGACAATATCATCAGCCGTCGAGCCCGCAAATACCTAAGGCATCACAGCCTATCAAAAGCGGGTTCAGGTAGTGGGGTGCTTTGGTTGTGTCGGATTTCAAAGCAGATTTTGCAGATTGAATGTGGGCCCCTCGGTACTAAATAGCGAGCCGTTTCAATTTGGCCAAGTATAGAGGCAAAACCTTATTACCTGTCCTACTTGTCTTCCTGGCTGGTATCGCCGCCGCGGCTTTCTTTCTTTTGGTTCCCCTCATTCCCATGCTTTGGACACTTGAGCTCAATCGGCCATGGCGTGAATCTATTATTGGGAGGAGAGTCCCAGTCGAGATTACTTATGGTCTGATCATTACCCTTTTCCTTCGCCATTTGTTTGCCTCCCTGTTGAAGATACGATGCTTTTCACTCACCTGTCAAGTACCAGCTCCAAAAAGAGTTGGTGAGGGTTTCGTTATCCGTGAGTACGCGAAAGGGACAACCGGAGATCTTTTCCACCAGCAATGTCGCCCCTTCTCGCCTGCTCCTGACTATGTCAAATTCACAAGAATTCAGAAGTAACCCACGCAGCAACTGAGCACAGTCCTCAACCGTTCTGACAACGAGAACTCCGTTAGCTACTCCAGTATCAAGGTGAACCTGAACCGCAAGCGGGTGTATCTGTCGAAGTGTGGTGGCACGTGAATCATATAGCTTTGACTCTGCAGTTGCGAGAATCGCGCACACCTCTTTCTTTCTGTCTGACTGTCCATGGCCTGCCATAAACTGTTCTTCTTCTTTGCTTGACAAGATGTACAGCGGAGTGAAATCAGAGGTCTCCTTAAGAAATTCATAAACAACTTTCAGGCGCGTGGTCTCAATCTTCCGCTCCGCAGCCAATTGAGGAAGTCGTCTTTGAAGGTACGTGAGCGGTCGTTTCAATGCGATTTCAGAGTGGGCATTTGGGTCTAATGGAGGAATAAAAGCAATGACTGGCTTGCCTTGCGCCAGCGTTGAGGCAAGTTCAGAGTCTTTACCAAAAGTGTCTGTCTCCTGAACCATGTACACTGTGCACGCCGCGCGCTTCAGCATGAGGCCTTCGATGAGTCCTTTGTCGATGCGATAGTCCAGGTGTGACTGGGTTGGATCGAAATAACGGAGTTTTAGTCCACTCAATTCTTTTCGAGCAAAGAGTTGTTTAACAAAATTATTTACGTCCTCAAATTCCCATCTTTCCCGCATTGATGTCGCAACATACACATCCATGAAGTCAGAAGCTAGGTAGTGGCTTGTATTCAGCCAGCCACCCCTTCTCGTCTTCAGAAGCTTTTCTTGAAGCTCGTTCACTTTCAACTGGATACTGGCTAGATCTGAAAAAATAGTTTTCCATTCTGACGAAGTTGAGAGGTCAGTTTTCCTCTTTGAATAAAGCTTCTTTTGATCATCATCCAAGTGATCCAAGAACTCAGTTTCGTTTTCTCGACCGAGGATTGTAGCCATCGCATGATAGGTTGCAATGTCATGATCTGCTGCACCTTTGGCAATGTAGCCAAGCAGCCAACTGTCCTCTCGGTTGATCTCAGCAGGTAGCTCTGTGGAATCAAGTCTCGCTCGGTAAGTGTCCTCCAATTCGTTGTTGTTCTTTCCTGAGCTTCCTAATTCCGCCTCTAATGCCATTTTGTTGAGTTGGTATAGCTTTCGAAACGCAAACCTAATGTTCCCAAAAAGTAGAAGCGCAAAGCCCTCAAATTTCACAATTCCTTTCTTGATTTGGTCGAAGTTCACATGCCCATCAACCGGTTGAAAAAAGAATTCAAAAAACGCCTTTCCGATCGGCCTTTGATTGCAGAGCAGCAAGATGTCATTGAACTGCTCAAGCGAAAAGGATTTTGCGACAAGTCGGACAGATAGGATTTCCCAATTCATGCACGACTGGCACTTTTGGCAAGGCGAATTTCCGGAGCAACCTACTTTGACAACCTGACCGCAAAGGCAGGACACCATCCGAGAGAGGTCTGTGCACTCTCGGGGGTTGAGCGCCATCAGTTGAGTATCGGTAAACTTCATGACACGTTGCCACAACCTATAACCCTCACAACCTACGCGTCAAGTGTCTCTTTTGCTTGCACGTACAATTTCCAAAGTTGCAATTCCGTCGATGGAGACCTGCGGCACATTTCATGGTCAAGGATAGAGTTGCGGGAGATGCCCCATTCTCCATCACGCATATTGCGAGCAAAGTAAGGGGCCTTTGCTTGGTTCGAAGTTCCACTCGCCACTCGGCACTAGCCACTGTGGCGGAAGAGGATGACGTCGCCGTCCTGCACGATGTATTCCTTGCCTTCGAGCTTGACGTGGCCGTTCTCTTTCGCGCGCGAGAGAGAGCCGGCTTCCAACAATCGATCCCAGAAAACCACTTCCGCCTTGATGAAGCCGCGCTCGAGATCGGTGTGAATCGCGCCGGCGGCGCGCTGCGCGTTGGTGCCGCGCTCAATGGTCCATGCGCGCACTTCCGGCTCGCCCGCGGTGAAAAACGAAATCAGGCCGAGCAATTCGTAAGTGGCGCGGAGGACGCGGTCGCGTCCGGGCTCGGTGAGTCCGTAGCCGGACATCATCTCCGCGAGCTCTTCGTCGGAAAGCTCGGAAAGTTCGGCTTCGATTTTTCCGCAGAACGGAACAACTTGCGTATTGGGCTTGGCGGCCAGCGCGGAAAGATTGTGTTTCGCGATGACGTTTTCGATTTCGCTCACTTCGTCGTCGCCGAGATTGATGACGTAGAGCATGGGTTTGTGCGAAAGAAACATGAAGCCGGTGAGAATCTTTTTTTCCTCGGGCGAGAATGCGACCTGGCGCAGCGGCGTTTCCGCTTCCAGCGCGGCCTTGCATTTCAGCAGCGCGGCTTCTTCGCGCTCGAGGAGCGGCTCGCGTTTTTTCTTCAGATCTTTTTCGAGACGCTCGAGGCGGCGCGTGAGCTGGTCGAGGTCGTTGAGCATCAGCTCGACGTCTACGCTATCCGCGTCGCGCGCGGCGTTGAGGCTGCCCGCGGGATGCGGGCGCGCGGGATCGTCGAAGAGTCGCACCACGTGCGCGAGACAATCCACCTGGCGCAGCTCGGTGAGAAACGCGGAATCCTTCGCGCGATCTTTTACCAGCCCGCCGACATCGACGTACTCGACGCTGGCGTGCGTGACTTTTTTCGGTTTGTACAACGGAACGAGTTGATCGAGTCGCTTGTCGGGCACGGTCGCCACGCCGATGTGCGTCGCGCCGTGCGCGGCTTTCGCGTCAATATGCACGCGCGTAAGAATCTTGAAGAGACTCGTTTTTCCGACAAGAGGCAGCCCAATGATTCCGGTTTTCATTCCGCGGGAAGTCTAACACAGAGAGATTCGCCGCAGAGGCACGGAGAAAAACGGAGGATGGTTGAGAGAGGAGAATTCCGATAGAATGGCGGCGTGAAATTGGCGCACCACAGGCTACTAACCTGTGCTACATAAAAAGAATGGTGGGCGATAAAGGACTTGAACCTTTGACCTCCCGCGTGTGAAGCGGGCGCTCTAACCAACTGAGCTAATCGCCCAATGAAAATACGTTAGCAGAAGCAGGAAGAATCTTCAACTGATGACGACGACTACAGCCAATCAAATTGCACAACTGCAGCGATCGATCGCGACGGTGATCAAGGGCAAGGACGAAGCCATAGAGCTGGCGCTGGTGGCGCTGATTGCGCGCGGACATCTGCTGATCGAAGACGTGCCCGGCGTCGGCAAAACGACGCTGGCGCAGGCGCTGGCGCGATCGTTTAATTGTTCGTTTCAGAGAATTCAATTTACGTCGGACATGCTGCCGAGCGACGTGATCGGCGTGAGCGTGTACAACCAGGCGAGCCAACAATTCGAATTCAAGCCGGGGCCGCTGTTTGCAAATATTGTTTTGGCGGACGAAATCAATCGCACGACGCCGAAAACACAATCGGCGTTGTTGGAAGCGATGAACGAAAGCAATGTGACGGTAGAAAATACGACGCATGCGTTGCCGCAGCCGTTCATGGTGCTGGCGACGCAGAATCCGATCGAACATCACGGGACGTATCCGCTGCCGGAATCGCAGCTCGACAGATTTTTGATGCGCATTCGCATGGGCTATCCGAATCGCGCGAGCGAAAAAGAAATTATCCGCAAGCACAGCGGGCTCGCGGCGGCGGGCGCGCTCGTGCCGGTAATGGGCGCGGCGGACGTGGCGGCGATGCAGGCGACGGCGCAGAAAGTACGCGTGGACGAAAGTTTGCTCGACTACGCGCTGGGAATTGTGGAGCGCACGCGGCAGTCGGAACATTTGAGTTTGGGGATCAGCCCGCGAGGATCGGTGATGCTGCATCGCGCGGCGCAGGCGCTGGCGTTTGTCGAAGGGCGGGACTATTGCCTGCCGGATGATTTCAAGCGTCTGATCGTGCCGGTGTTCGCGCACCGATTGGTGGTGAGCACGCGGTACGCGTCCACGGCGAAGAAAATGGATCAGGCGGAAACGATCCTCAACGATATTCTGGAATCGACGGCGGTGCCGCTCTAAAACAAAGTGGAAATGTAGAAGTGTAGAAGTGTGGAAGTGAAAAAGACAAGGTTGAAGAGTTAAAGAGTTACAGAGTTGAAGAGTCAAAGAGTCGCAGAGTCAAAGAGTCGAAGGGGCGCGGGGCGGACGACAGAAGGCGCACCGATTGTTCCCACCAGGCGGCGTAAATTCATTGGCACAGTGCTGCGCGAGTTGGCGTTCATCGAACAAAAACCCGGGGCGGGCGATGGGAAATTTCTGCAAGCGCTGACCGATGAGCCGGATTTGTTCAAGATTATCCTGACCAGCCAGGCGAGGGGGTCGATTCCCACTACACTCTGGACATCTTCTTACTATGTATTTATCCAATCACTCTGATTGATGTCGGATAGTTGAAAGGTTTGATGGTTTAGCGACAGAAATGCGCATGAATTGGCCTTAAGTGCTTTCTCTTGCGTTCCGAATTCCTGATTTTAGATTTTTTTTAAAAGGGCACAGGTAAGAACTGCCTCAGCAAACTTGAGGAGCGCAGCGCCAAACACTAGTGCTGCCGTCAACAGCGCAACAATAGAAATATCCATACTGATTGGTACTCTATCAGCAAAGGAAGAAAAGTCAACCGAGAATATAAGTGGGGGCTGGCCACGTTGGGAGCAGCTGACCTTCGGTCCCGAGGACGATGGACGCTTCGTGCAGGCGCTGTGACGGCGAGAGAGGTGCAATTCAGTTGTAGAGGATTTCCCACCTATTAGAGATTGTAATTAAATCCGAATTCAAATCTGTCAAAGGTGGTGCCTCCAAAATGTATGTCATCAGGCCTTAGCATTTGAGGCGATGGAAGTAACTCACCTTGGCGGGCTTCGGCCCTGTAGAGGTAGAGCACCACGATGAATAGACCTGCCACGGCGTTCAGAGCGTTCTTCAGATTGGCTTCTTCGTAGTGAGAGTCCCTTTCGTGTTTGGTCTTGTTGTAGGCCGTCCACCAAAACGGCACGCCATCCTTCTTGTTCCACTCGTCCCAAGGCCTCAGAGTCAGCCCGAATCTTGGTATCAAGACTTCAAATTGTGAAATGTCTGGAAAGAGGGATTTGAGCTCGTCTCGGTAGTCGTTGATACTCCCGGCCGTTGAAACCGGGTTATTAGCCAAGCACAATTGCCTGCAAACGACATCCGTCTCGGCTCCGGACGCAAGAAGAATTCTTGCTATCTCAATCGAATAGCATGCGAAGTTCTTCTCGGTAAACTCGACATATCTCGACAGCTCATCGAGGTCGCGTTCGATCGCAAGAACGTAGTTCCAGTGCGGCTTAGTTTTGTGGCTCTTGATCCCCATTGTTAGCTGCGGATGGTTTCACCGCTACCTAATGGATAATATAGCGCAATTGGTTAGCGCAACAACCGTAAGTGAAAGGGGAGTTTTGCCCGCCCTTCCCCCAAAACGCGCGGGAAGGATGGGCCACCCAGCCATTGACAATGGACGTTCTACTCGTCTTCCCCACCTCGAAATGCGTAGTACTTCCCCGAGCCGCACTGCGGACAGCATTCCTTGTCAGGCATCCCTGTGCTCATGAAGTCCTGTTCGTGGTCGCCCTTGAAACCGCAGTTTTGGCACTTCATGTGGTGACCGTGAATCATCCACATTTCGATGCGCTTGTCCCATTCCTCATCTTCCTTCACAGTTCTGGCAGAGTGGCGAAACTGGAAGTAGAGGGCGACAGGGACCAGCGCAAGGCCGAAAAGCACCTCACCCACCCATCCCCAGCCAAGCCAATTGCTGGCCTTTGGAAGCAAGGTTACGAACAAAAAAATGCCGGCAGCGATAAAACAAATCATGGTCATCAATTCCTTGAGAAGAAACTCTGACACCGCCTTTTGTATGAGTCTTCGAGGGGCGGGGTTCCGGAAGCACGAGACAATGGTGCGCCGTAGGATTTCTTCCAATTCTTTGCGGGTAACTGGTCGCTCGCTGGAAGTCATTTCGGCCTCCCAAACACCATTGAAATTGGGGACAAGCTGATCCAAATTCTATCAGGGTACCGGAAACGCAAACACAGAGGAAAATGGAAGCTCCCATTAATCGTAATCACAGCGACTAGCGCTATACTCCAACCGCCCTTCGGTAGAAACGAAGCTCCCGGTGAGAGGCACGGGAAGATTCAAATGCTTTATGGCAAACCAGCATCTAGAATTCAAGACAGTCTCTCAGAATTTGAATCCCGCAATGCGGGCGATGAGGAATGGAATTAGGAAGAGCCTGAATCTCATGCTTCGATTTCCGCTCAACATCCGTGCTAAGGAGCAACCGAATGTGGCCGTTTAGTTCGGGCGTAATTCGGGGCAGGTTCCGGGCAGTTTTGGCGGCAGTCGGGGTTTTGGCATTCTTTTTGGTTTTGACGCTCCTCCTGCGGGACTTCATTCTGGAGTTATTCCGACGCCTGCTCTTGGTTTTGGCAACTCTGGCAGCAGTGAGTCCGTCCGACCTTCCGTGGTGGGGATGGCTACTTTGCGCGGTGTGCGCAGCGCTAGTCGCTCTTGGTGCGAAGATTTATTACGACGAAAATACAGAGAAGGATTGGCGCTTAGTTGCAATGGTGATTGGCTTCGTTTCCGTTGTTGCTGCTTTTCTGTTAGGGGTCATTGGAATGGTTCGATTCATCAAGTGGATTTGGGAAGCTTAATACGGAATCAACGGCCACGACAATTGGGCGAGGATGGTGGGAGGGGCTGGGCAAGCACGCTGCAGACTGAAAAGGCTACACTTTACACCACACATCAATATGTGTAGACTTTGGGGAGAGGAGGAACTGTGCCCACCAATCTGGCGCTGGATGACCGGCTGATCGAGAAAGTGCGGCGCGCCGGGAGGCACAAGACCAAGCGCGAGGCGGTGACCGCCGCGTTGGAGGAATACTTGCGACATCGCGAGCGCGTGCGCGTGCTCGAGCTGCGCGGCGCGATCGACTATGACCCCACCTACGACTACAAGGCGGAGCGCCGGCGGAGGCGGCGGTGATCATTCTGGTAGATACTCCGGTGTGGTCACTTTTTTTTCGGCGCCGACGAGGGCAACTGAACGCCGGGCAGGAAGCCTTGCGCAGCGAGCTGGCGGAACTGATCGAAGAAGGGCGCGCGCAACTGATCGGGCCCGTGCGGCAGGAAGTGCTCTCCGGCATCCGCGAGCAAACGCAATTTCAATTATTGCGGGAACGGTTGCGAGCATTTGTGGACCCGGTCGTCGAACTGGAGGACTATGAAGAAGCAGCGCGCGGCAGCAATGTGTGCCGGGCGAAAGGCATCGCCACGTCGGCTCCAGACATGTTGCTCTGCGCCATGGCGATTCGACGCGAGTGGCATGTGCTCACGACGGATGGAGATTTCCGGCACTATGCGAAGGTGCTTCCGGTCCGGCTCTATGAGGCGAGGTGAGGGGCGGGAAACAGAGTTGAAGAGTTACAGAGTTACAGAGTGACAGAGTTCAAGAGGACAGAAAGCAAAGAAGGCAACCGAGGAGTTCATGATTATGCGCGCAGTAACCTGCGCGCGGAAAAGCGGGACAGACGTCCCGCACTCCACAAAATGGCAATGAGCGCATCATTTGTGCAGCGAATGAGGGGTTACTGAGGTAAAGAGTTGCAGAGATGAAGAGGCACAAAGAGCAAAGAAGGCAACCGAGGAGTTCGTGATTATGCGCGCAGTAACCTGCGCGCGGAAAAGCGGGACTGACGTCCCGCACTCCACAAAATGGCAATGAGCGCATCGTTCGCGAAACGGTGGTGGCAGGGGCTGGACAGGCCCGGGTGGAGGAATTTCTTTATCGCCATAGTGGCGCTGGCGGTGGCGCTGGCGCTCGCGCTCTATTCAACGGCGGCGACGGAAACCGGGCACCTGTGGATAGCGGGCGGGTCGGCGCTGGCGGCGCTGGCGCTGTCGATCTGGGTGGGGGTGACGATTGTGCCGGCGCTGGCGCGGCGCACGCCGCTACGCTGGCTGGCGTTTCACATCGACTACAAGCTGACGCGCGAGGGCGTGGTGTACGTGATTGGCGTGTTTGTGATTGCGCTGGCGGCGCTGAACACAGGAAATAATCTGTTGTTCATGGTGCTGGCGAGCATGCTGGCGGGAATTATTGTGTCGGGAATTCTGTCGAGCATTGTGCTGACGGGAATTGGATTGAAGCTGGAATTGCCGGAACACATCTTCGCCGAGAAGCCGGTGCTGGCGACACTGGAAATTGTGAATGAGAAGTTGACGCTGCCGTCGTTTTCGCTGCGGGTGGCGGGCGCGGCGGAAAAAGTGAAGAAAGGCGAGCCGGCGGTGGCGGCTGCGGAGCAGATTCTGACGCGGCCGGTGTATTTTCCGTTTATTCCGAAAAAACGCTCGGCGGAGCAGCAGGTGGAGCTGACTTTTCCGCGGCGCGGCGTGTACCAGCAAAACGCGCTGGGCATCACCACGAAATTTCCGTTTGGCTTTCTGCAAAAAACGCGGCGGGTGGACTCGAAGATGGAAATTGTGGTCTATCCGCGCGTGGCGCCGACGGAAGAGTTCTACGAAATTCTGCCGCTGATCAGCGGAGAGATTGAAAGTTTTTATCGCGGGCGGGGGCACGACCTGTACTCGATTCGCGATTACGTGACAACGGACAGCGCGCGGTACGTGGATTGGAAGGCAACGGCAAAAACCGGCGACTTGAAGGTGCGCGAGTTCACGCGCGAGGACGAGCGGCGCGTGATGCTGGTGCTGGACCCGTTTGGCGCGGAGGCGGGTGCGGCAAACGGCGAAAAATTCGAGCGCGCGGTGACGCTGGCGGCGTGCCTGGCGTGGCATTTCTACGAGATTGATTCGGAGATGCAGTTCCGCACGGACCGCGTGGGCACGGCGATGGCCGCGTCGAGCGAGATTATTTACGACGTGCTGCGGGAGCTGGCGTTTATCGAGCAAAAACCCGGGGCGGGCAACGGTGAGTTCTTGAAGCGGCTGACGGATGAGCCGGATTTGTTTAAGATTATTTTGACCAGCCAGCCACGCGGCTCCATCCCTACCGGCCTTTGGACGTCGTCGTATTTTGTTTTCATTCAGGCGCTGTGAGAGAAGAGTTGCAGAGTTACAGAGTGGCAGAATGGCAAGCTTGAACTTAACAAAATTGCAAACATTTTCCCGGCGGAAAAGGAAATGTGGAGTCAGGAGTCAAGAATTAGGGCAGGAGAATTGGGCAAGCAATGTGTGAGATAATCCGGGGCAAGAAGGGGTCAGGTATCAGAGAACAGGGATCAGGGAACAGGGTTGAGGAATCGGGAAAAACCTCGTGAGGAAATTCGGAATATGAAAAACACAAAGATCGTTCAATTTGCATTAGCGGTCATGCTGGCGTCCTCCGGGGCGATGCAGGCGCAGACGCCTGCGCAAGCTCCGGCAAAAGCTCCTGGCGGACAGCAGCAACCGCAGCCGGAATTTGTGGTGAAGGCGCGAGCGCTGCTGCGCGAAGGAAAACTGGACGACGCGCTGGCGGTGTATCGCGCCGAACTCGAGAAGACGCCGGAGTCCGTGCAGGCGAACAATGCGGCGGGCGTGGTTCTCGACTTGATGGGAAATTACACGGAGGCGCGGAAATATTTTGCGAAGGCCATTGAGGCGGCGGCGACTCCGCAGGCCAAGGCGGCGGCGCAGCGGGCCATGGCGATGTCGTACGCGTTCGAAGGCGACTGCAAGAAAACCGTGGAATGGGAACAGAAGGTGTTTGATCACTGGGTGAGTGTGAACGATTTTTTCCAGCAGGGCGAAATGGCCAATGAGGCTGCGCGAGTGTGCATAGAGGCCGGCGACCTGGACACGGCGGCCAAGTGGTATGCGACCGGGTACGAGCGCGGGCTGCGGGAGCCGAACATCAAGCCGGACCGCGTGGACTTGTGGGAGTTCCGCTGGCAACACGCGCAGGCGCGAATTGCGGCGCGTCGCGGGAAACACGACGAGGCGCAGAAGCACGTCGCCGCGGCCAAGGCCGCGCTGGACAAAGGCACGAATCCGACGCAGGCGATATTTTTTCCGTACCTGGTGGGCTACGTCGCGTTTTATCGAGGCGATTACAAAACGGCGCTGGAAGAATTGCAGAAGGCCAATCAAAACGATCCGTTTATCCAGTGCCTGATGGGGCAGACGTACGAGAAGATGGGTGGCAATGAAAAAGCGCAGGAGTGTTATCGCAAGGCGGCGGCGACGACGGGGCACAATCCGCCGGCAGCGTATGCGAGGCCGTTCGCGAAGAAAAAACTGGGTTGAAGAGTTACAGAGTCTCAGGGTTTCAGAGTAGCAGAGTGACAGAGCCGCTTGGATGAGAGGGCGCGGGTATGAACCACGCGCTACACCCCTGAAACGCTGGTCAGCAGGCGAAAACTTCTCACCTTCCTAAATGCAATCGAGAAGGATTATTCTCCACAGACAAATGAGACGAGGGAAATCCGCGGGAAGATCGCTGGCGGCGTTGCGGGCGCGGCTGATGGAGTGGTACGCGCGGAACAAACGGGCGATGCCGTGGCGGGGGACGCGCGACGCGTATTGCGTGTGGGTGTCGGAGGTGATGCTGCAACAGACGCGGGTGGCGGCGGTGGAGCCGTACTACCGGCGGTTTGTGCGGCGGTTCCCTACTCTGCGTGCGCTGGCGCGAGCGCGGAGCGAAGAGGTGCTGCGGTTGTGGGCGGGGCTGGGATATTACAGTCGCGCGAGAAATTTGCATCGCGCGGCGAACGAGATTGTCGCAATGCATGGCGGGAAATTTCCGCGCGAGCTGGAAGCGGCGCTGGCGCTGCCGGGGGTGGGCCGGTACACGGCGGCGGCGGTGTTGAGTATTGCGTACGGCGAGCCGCTGGCGGTGGTGGATGGAAACGTAGCGCGGGTGGTGGCGCGATTGGGCGCGGTGCGGGGAGAGTTGAGAGATGCGGGGAGATGGCAGAAATTGGAGGAGCGAGCGCAGGAGTTGATGGGGGAGAGTGGTGAGTGGCCCTTCGGCTTCGCTCAGGGCAAGCGAGTGACGAGTGGCGAGGCAGGAAGACAAGAGGAAGTGAGGAAAAGAGGAAGGGAGGAAGGGAAAGACACGGCGGGAGCTGCGCGCGCACACGCCAAGGCTCTTCACGCGGGATGGCGGCGTAAGCCGTTCGGCGTCGCGCAGGCAAGAGTGCCTGCGCTACTTGCGGGGGATTGGAATCAGGCGATGATGGAGCTGGGCGCGACAGTGTGCACGCCGCGGGCACCACGGTGCGGGGAGTGTCCTGTGGCGCAGTGGTGCCGGGCGCGGAAGCTGGGGATTGTAGAGGAAATTCCGGCGGCGAGGAAAAAACGCGAGACTGAAAAGATGGAGATCGCGGCGGCGGTGCTGGTGGATGAGCGCGGGAGGACGCTGCTGGTGAAACCGGAGAAGAGCGAAACGAATGGATTGTTTTCGGGGATGTGGCAGTTTCCGGCGGTGGAGATTCACGGGGATGCGGCGAGAGAGTTAGGGCGGTTGCTGCGCGGGTTGCGAGTGGCGAGCAAGCAAGAAAAAGAGGAAGGGAGGAAGAGAGGAAAAGAGGAAGGTGAAAAACAACGCCCTTCTATGGAACTGGGGGTGGTGAGGCATACGGTGACGTATCGGGAGATTACCCTGCGGCCGATTGTGGTGCGAGTGCGGGAATTGCCGGCGACGAAGGGCGGACGGACGGTGCGGTTGGCGAAGGTGGGAGAGATGGCGGTGTCAAGCGCGACGAAGAAGATTGCGCGGGCGGCGATGGGGGCGGTTCAGGCGCGTTCCATGAGCGCTTGGAAGCGGGGATGAGTGCGCAGGGAATCCAAATCCGAATCGTGCTGAGCCCAACGGTGATACCAGAAGGCGTGGGTCATGGCTTTGTCCAGACAATCGATGGCTTCTTCCGACTTGCCGAGAATGGCGTACACGCAAGCGATGTTGTAGAGAATTCCGCAATCTTCCGGATCAATGGCCAGAGCGCGTCCGGCCCAGTCGAGGCTGCGCGAACGCTCTCCCAAGCGGCTGAGCGCATTGGCGCCCATGTAAAGAGCACGCGCGTCATCCGGATGGAGCTCGAGATGTTTTTCGGCGCGCTGCCAGCCGCGGCGGTACGATTCCGCCGCATCGTCCTTCCGGCCCTGCCCCGTGTAAACCATGCCGAGTAACAACGAGGCCTGGTAGTCGTCCGGTTTCACTTCGGCGGCCTTCTCGAACAGCTTTGCGGCTTCCTCCAGCTTTCCCTGTTGAAAGCAGGCGCGGGCGTTGAAGTAGTAGGCTTCGAAGTTTCTGGGGTCGAGGCGCATGGCTGTCTGGAATTCCAATTCGGCTTCGTCATAGCGTTTGCTGAGGGAAATGGCCAGGCCGCGAGCGACGTGAGCCTCCGCGAGGCCGGGGTCCAGCAAAAGAGCTTTGCGACTCGCATCGTCGGCCGCCTGCAAGTTCGCTTCGCTGGCATCCCAGTACATGTAAAGGTAGGAGTAGCAGTCCGCCACACCGGCGTAGGCCTGGGCGTAACCGGGATCGATCTCGATGGCGCGGGTGAACAACTGGCGGGCAAAGTCGTAGCCGCGGCGACGAAACTGATAAAAAAACTGGCGGCCACGGAGGTAGTAGTCGTAAGCCTTGACGTCTGCGGTGGGCGCCTTGGCGATGGCCTTTTTTTCTGTTTCGGTGAGCACGACTTTCAACGCCGCAGCGATGCTCTGCGCGATTTCATCCTGAATGGCAAACACATCTTCCATTTGGCGGTCATAACGCTCGGCCCAGGCGGAGTGGCGTGTGCTTGTTTCCACCAATTGGGCGGTGATGCGCAGGCGATTGCCGGCGCGGCGAATGCTTCCGCCGAGGACGAAAGCGGCGTTGAGCTCCTGTCCGATCTGCGGGGCGGTCAGCGATTTGTCGCGATAGGGGAGCATCTCCGCGCGGGGAAAAACATGCAGCTGCTGGATCTTGGACAGTTCGGTGATGATGTCCTCGGACATGCCGTCGCGGAAGTATTCGTCTTCTTTTGCGCCGCTGAGATTTTCAAAGTACATCACGGCGACGGATTTTTCCGCCGGGGCGGAACCGACCGACGCGGCGCGGGCGGAGTCCGAGTCACGCTGCAACATCTTCAAGTCGGCGCGCAAAGTTGCAGCGGTTTGGTAGCGAGCGCGAGGATCTTTCTCCATCATTTTGCTGATGATCTGCGCGAGTTCGGGGGAGAGCTTGGGATTCAACCGCGCCGGCGAAGGAGGCGTACGATTGAGGATGGCTTCGAAAATCACCGCCGAGGTATTCCCGGAGAATGCCTGCTGACCGGTGGCCATCTCAAAGAGCACCACGCCGAAGGAAAAAATATCCGTGCGGGCGTCCAACTCCAGGCCGCGGGCCTGCTCGGGCGACATGTAAGCAATCGTGCCGAGCGCGGTGCCCGGAGAAGTGAGATTTTCCGGCGAAGCGGCCACCGCCGTGACCTGTGCGGACATCCCGGAAGATTCCGCACCGGGTTTTTCGCTCGCGGTCAGTTTGGCGAGGCCGAAATCCAGAATTTTGGCCTGGCCGCGGTGGGTGAGAAAGAGATTGGCCGGCTTGATATCGCGGTGAACGATGCCCTTGGCATGAGCGACTTCCAAGGCGTCGGTGATCTGAACGGCGATGTCGAGGATTTGATCGGAGCTGAGAGCTTTTCCGCTAATCACGTGCTTCAGCGTCTCGCCCTCGAGCAACTCCATGGCGATGAAGGGACCGCCGTCGTGTTGATCGATGTCGTAAATGGTGCAGATGTTGGGATGGTTGAGAGCGGAAGCGGCGCGCGCTTCGCGCTGAAATCGTTCCAGGGCTTGCGGGTCGGTGAGCGCGTCCTTGGCGAGGAACTTCAGGGCGACGTTGCGGCCGAGGCGCGTGTCTTCCGCGCGGAAAACTACGCCCATCCCGCCGCCACCTAATTTTTCCAAGACCTGGTAATGAGAGATTGTTTGACCGACCATCAGGCTTGAGTCTCCAAGGGAAAAGAATCGTACGCTGAGAGGAAAGCGAAGTCAAACGAAGCGATTGCTGCCGGCCAGAAGGCCGGCGCTACAGGGAGAGATCCTTCGGCCCGCAAGAGGCGCGGGCCTCAGGATGACATCCGCGAGGGGCGGGGCTAAAGCCCGCCCCAACAAGAAACATTCGATCACTTTTTGCGGGTGTAGATGATTTCCATCCAGCGGAGTTCCTTGCCGGCAGGGCCGGCCGGGTCCGGGCCGAACATTTCAAAGCGGATTTCGTCGTTGCTGACGATGGTCATTTTTTCGCGGAAGGGGACGTTCTTGCCCTGAGAGGGATCGTCCATGCGTCCGGTGGCGGTGAAGACTTTGCCGGCGCGGTCGAAATTGCCGGAAGCCATCATGATCATTGTGCCCATGGTGTCCATCCAGGTGGAGATGTACTTCTTTTTGTAATTGTCGTATGCGGTGAAGCCGAGGCCGGAAAACGGCTGGCCCATGAACGTGCTCTCAATCGTCTGCTGGAGGTAACGCCCGCCGAGCACCCACTTCTGAACCGAAGTGCCTTCGGAGATGACGGGCGGCTGGGAGGGGTCCAACCACATGGTGTTCTTGGCGTGCCAGGTGCCGACCAGGACGTCGAGCTTTTTGTGGCCGGGGCCGGGAGTGGCGATCTTCATCATCATGTCCATCATGGCTTTTTCGTCCATGGCAGGCGCGGCAGGAGCGGATTTCTTGGCAGGAGCGGATTTCTTTTCCTGCGCGGAAACGGCGAAGGCGCCGAGAGTCAATGCGCCCAGAACAAAAGCGGCGAGCGTGCGGCGTGCGAACATGGGAGTCCTCCGAAAGGTGGAATGTGAGGAAAGAAAAGCTTCCTCGAGTAGTTCAACGGAAGGTCCTTTATACCGCAAAAGGAATTGTGAGTGCAAGGAAGATTGGTGATTGGTGATTGGTGATTGGTGATTGGGAGTCAAAAGTCTAGGACGGGGGCGCAGCAAGCAGCGCCCCTACAGCACAATTGACTTTTCGAGAAAGGAGAGGAAGGCAGAAGCGGAGGAAGGGCGGAGAGAGGAGTCCACGGCGAGGGCGCGGGTGAAAAATTCTTGCCAGGAGGGTGGGGCGGAGGGGAGATAGGTCGAGAGTGGCGTGAAATTGCCGGCGAGCATGGCGCGGTGGAGGTCGAGAGAAGATTCGCCGGCGAAGGGAAACGCGCCGGTCAACATCTCGTAGGCGACGACGGAGAGCGACCACAAATCCCAGGAGGGCTCCACGGGCTGGGCGTTGAGCTGCTCGGGAGACATATAGCGAAAGGTACCGACAAGCTGGCCGGCGCCGGTGTCGGCATCGCGGGTGGCTTGGGTTTCGGCGGGCAGAAACTTGGCGACGCCGAAATCGAGGACCTTGGGGATTTCGTCGCGGTCATGGCGCGAAAGGAAAATGTTTTCGGGCTTGAGGTCGCGATGGACGAGGCTGCGATGGTGAGCGGCGTCCACGGCGGCACAGACGCCGCGCAAGATGGAAAGAGTGCGCGCGGCGGGGAGTCGCTTTTCGCGGCGGAGCTCGTCGCGGAGGCTGCTGCCGGAAAGCAGCTCCATCACGAGAAATGCGCGGGTGCCGGCGGCGACACCAAAATCGTGCACGGTGACGACGTTGGGATGAGCAAAGCTGGCGGCGGCCTTGGCTTCGCGGCGGAAACGCTCGACGGCGTCGGAACTGGCGATGAGGTCGTCGCGAATGACTTTGACGGCGACGCGGCGCTCGAGGGCGGTGTCGCTGGCTTCGTACACGGTGCCCATGCCGCCGCGGCCAAGACGCTTTTCCAAATGATAGCGACCGGCGAGCGTGCGCGGCAAAAGCGTGCGCGCGAGCAACGCGCCTTCCTGCGCGCAGCGGCCGGTGCCGCTGTCGAACACGGCGCCACACTGCGAGCATTCTTCGAAGGCGGAGTCGTGCAGGTCGCCGACGGGCGCGGGGGCGGCGGAGGGCTTATCGAGAAGAATTGCGAGGCTGCTGGCGACGGCGAGGAGCAGGTCCTGGTCTTCGCGGGAGTACGGCTCTTCGGAGCGCTTGACGCCGAGCACCAGCAAAACCTCGGAGCGCGCGGGCTGCAAGGAAATGGGAATAATCAGGTCAATGCGCGCGCGGCGAAGAAAATCGGTTTCTTCGTGCGGAAGCTGCTGCTGGAGCCAGCCGGATTCGGAGTGCGGAACTTCGAGGGGCTTGCCGAGCAGACGGACGAGGCCGATGAGTTTGCTGTCGGCTCCGAGCGGGGGCGGAGCCTGTCCGGCGGGAGCGGCGGCGAGACAATGGAACGCCGTGGAGCGCGGCTCACGGACCAGCAGGGCGACGAATTCGGGGTGCAGCGCCTCCTCGATGCGGGCGACGACGCGCGGGCCGACGGATTCAAACATTCGCGCGACGAGGACTTCCTGGGCGACTTCGCGGAGCAGGCGCTGGGCGTCGTAGTGTTCGCGAAAGAAGCGGCGGTCGAGCGCGTCCATCCAATTTTTGCGCTGGAAATGAGCGGCAAGGGCCAGGCCGGCCAAGGCCAGGTAAATCCATCCGCGCTGGCGAAGGATGGCGAGAAGCGGCTGGTCGCCGTGGAGAACGAGATCGAGAATTAAGATGCCGGCGAAAAGCGGCGCGAGAAAAAGAACCATGTGGCGCGCGAGAGCGTATTGCACGCCCTGGCGAATCATTACGCGAACGTCGAAGAAGCGATGGCGCAGGACAACGTAGGCATAACTGAGGGGATAGATGGCAAAGAGTAAGCCGCTGACAAACAGATACGGGGCCGACAAGAAAAAGCTGGCGAGCGGGGAAGAAGATCCCAAGGCGTAAGCAATCATGAACGGCAAGCCGGGGATGCCGCCAACGAGGAAACCAAAAAGCAAGACGCGCACACGACGTTTCTGGTTGGGGTCTTCCAGCCGACGGTAGTTGAGCACAAATACAAAGAGAGCCGCCAATCCGTAGAGAATCACCAGCAGGCCTTCCGCGGCCAATGCGCGGGCCACCCACAAGTTAACGACCCAGCCGGGCTGATACACCGCGCGGAATTGGAAGTAGAGGACGCCGGGTGCTAACAGAAGCGCGGGGACCCAGGCCCCAACTCGCACCCAGCGCGGCAGAAGAAATTTCTGGGGAAACACGCAGACAAAAGCGAAGGTGATGGGACCCACCATGGTGGCCACGACACGCGCAATCCAAAGCAGCCCGCCCAAGAGCATGGGAAGCTGGCGCCAAGCGGCGGCGAGGCCCGGCGGAAGGATCAAGCAGCCGAACAGGGACATGCCCGCCAAGTACAAGGCGGCGAAGCGGGCCACCGTGTCGTGGGGGCGTTGATACGCGATCAGGAAACTCAAAAGAAGCATGAGCAGGAAAGACCCTGTGATTACGAGGTTGAGGAGGACGTCCGCCGCTTGCGAATACTTCATGCGCGCGAGGGTGAAGGATACTTCGAGGCTTTCCGAACCACGCCGCACACGCAGGCGATACGGCCGACCGACTTCGAAGTTTTGACGAGCAGCAACCCAGTCGAAGCGGCCGGCGATGACGTGGTCGTCCCAGCCCACGATGACGTCGCCCGGCTGCAAGCCGGCGCGGCTGGCCGGAGAATCGGGATATACGCTGGGGACGCGAATCCCTCCCTGCACATACTCCACACCAACGCCCAGCAACTCAGGTCCCCAAAAGGTGCAGTAATCAATAAGACTGAGCAACGCAAGGAAGGACGCGGCAATGAGATACATCCACCAGGGAGGGCGAGGACGGGGCGAAGTTTGCATGGCCACGAAGAACGGGCGCTGGGCGGATTATAGCAGGGGAATTGAGTCATTGAGTGATTTGTGATTGGTGATTGGTGAATGAGAAAAACCTGGTAGAAAAACTATGGGAGCGGGCGGATTTGCATGGATTGGTCGATGGAGAAGGAAGGCGAGCCGGGACGCGAACTACGGGCGGTGACGGTGAAGCCGCTGGAGGAAACGTCGGCTGAATAGGTGTAGCCCTCGCGCTCGCGCTTGGACGCGGTGAGCGCACCGCTTTCGATGAGTTGATCGAGCGTGGCGTAGCTGCCGTTCTGGGAGAAGTAAAGGCGCTCGGCCTGGGCGATGGCGTTCAAGTCGTTTTTTACGCCGGTGGTGGTGATGGCCTGCGTGGGATTCGAGCCGCCGCCGGTGGTCTGGACCTGGCGGAAATAGAGATAGTAGATGCCGAAGGCGATGGCCAGGCCGATGACGAGAGAGATGAGGCCTTTCATAGTGCGGATATTGTCGCCGCTTTTGGTGAGTCGGGCAAGGCTAATTGAATTTGTGATTTAGTGATTGGTGATTTGTGATTGAAAACCAAAGACCGAATTGAAAATTTGAAATTTGAAATTTGAAATTTGAAAGAAAAAGACAACACAGAGGCATAGAGGGAATAAGGAATCAGGATTTCGGATTCAGGATTCAGGGCAGAAACCCCGAGGCGGGAGCCTCGGAGCTCGGAGCCGCCAACTGACGTTGGCGGTACAAAAGCGGTGCTGACGCACCGCACTCCACATAAAGGCGCGTGATAGAATTGGCGGAAAGAGATGAGCAGCGCGGCAAAGCGAATCGGCGGGGAGGCCAGCGCGGGGGATTCTTCGTCCCGAGCTAACCCATCGGGATTCAGAATGCCAGAAGCAGGGATGGGGCTGGCGGCGGTCAACCGGTACTTCGAGATTGCGCTGTACCTGATGATCGCGACGAGCGTGGTGACGCTGGTGTCTACGGGCAAGCTGGACCCGGTGTCGACGATTGTGCCGCCGGCGGCGCTGGTGCTGAAAGCGATTCGCTGGTGGCGCGGCGCTGCGGTGGAGCTGTCGCATCGCGCGGCGACGCGGCTGACGATTGCCTACTTCCTTTTTTTCCCAATCGATTTGTGGCTGTTTTCGCGGGCCATGGCGGCGGGCGCGCCAAACCCGGTGCTGTACGCGGCACTGCTGGCGTCGATCCACCTGATGCTGTTTGCGATGATTGTGCGGCTGTTTTCGGCGACGACCACGCGCGACTATTTGTTTTTGGCGATGCTGGCGTTCACCACCGTGCTGGTGGCGGCCATCTTGACGGTGGATACGACGTTCCTTGTTTTGTTCTTGCTGTTCTTGTTTTTGGCAGTGGCCACGTTTGTGGGGCTGGAGATGCGGCGGAGCGCGGAGGGCGCGGTGTCGCCTCCGCTGGCGATGGGCACGCCGGCGGCGCGGCGGTTGAACCGCGCGCTGAGCGTGACGTCGCTGACGGTGGCGACGGGGTCGCTGGTGCTGGGCTCGGCGATTTTCTTCATCCTGCCGCGCGTCACCGCGGGTTACATGAGCGGGTTGAACCTGCAGCCGTCGCTAATCAGCGGGTTCAGCGACAACGTGGAGCTGGGGCAGATCGGCACGATCAAGAAAAATTCGGCGGTGGTGATGCGCATCCGCTCGGACGCGAACGTGGCGCAGATGTCCAGCATTCGCTGGCGCGGGATTGCGCTGACGACGTTTGACGGGCGACGCTGGACGAGCGAAGCGCACATGCGCACGATTATTTATCCGGACATTTCCAGCGGGTGGTTCGGGCTGGGGCTGGTGATGAATGAGACGCGGCGCACCGCGCGGCGCATCTCCTACCTGGTGCTGATGGAGCCGTTGGCCACGGATGCGCTGTTCGTGCCAGACCGCGCGGAGCGAATTCGCGGACGCTTTTCGCCGGAGACGGATCGCGCTGGGCGCACGTCTCCGCGGAGTTATCTGGAACAGGACTTCACGCGCGCAGTGTTCAACCCGTTCCACAACTACACCAAGGTGCGCTACGAAGGCATCAGCTACGTGCCGCAAGTGCCGCCGGCGCGACTGCGCGCGGCGGCGACGGAGTATCCAGCGGAGGTGCGCCGACTCTATTTGCAGCTTCCGCCGCTGGACTCGCGCATCGAGGCGCTGGCGCGGGAAATCACCAAGGACGCGACGAATCCGTACGACATGGCCGCGGCCATTGAACAACAGTTGCGCACGCGCTACGGCTACACGCTGGAGTTGAGCGGCACGCCGGGAGAAAGCCCGCTGGCGCATTTTCTGTTTACGCGGCGCGCGGGACACTGCGAGTACTTCGCGTCGGCGATGACGGTGATGCTGCGCGTGCTGGGCGTGCCGGCGCGCTACGTCAACGGATTTTTGCCCGGAGAATACAACGACATCGGCGAAGACTACATCGTGCGCGGAAGCGATGCGCATAGCTGGGTGGAAGTTTATTTTCCGGAAATCGGGTGGATGACGTTTGACCCCACGCCGCCGTCGGACGAGCGCCTGCGCGGATGGCTGGGACGGCTAGCGTTCTACTACGACTGGTTCGAGTTGATGTGGAGCGAATGGGTGATCAATTACGACATGGCCCACCAGTTGACGCTGGCGGCGAATTTTCAGAGGACGTCGCGGGAATGGACGGACCAGTCGCGGCGGTACCTGGAACAAAAACGACGGGCGATACTGGAATGGATGCAGTTGCAACAAGCTCGCGTGAAGCTGCTTGGGCCGTGGCGGATGGGCACGGCCATCGCGGCCCTGCTGGTGCTGCTCGCGCTGGTGCGAGGACGCGCGCTGCGCGAATACCTGGTGCTGGAATGGGGCATCCACTTTGGCGCGCGCGAAGCGGTCACTCCGCGGCTAGCAACGCTGCTGTACGCGCAGATGCTGCGCGTGCTCGCGCGACGCGGATGGAAGAAAGCGCCGGGACAAACGCCGCTGGAATTCGTGGCGGCGATTCCGCGGGCCGAAGTGGCGGGGCCGGTGGGCGAGCTGACGTCGCTGTATCAGGCGGCAAGGTTCGGGGCGGCGGCGACGGATGCAGCCACTATGACTGGATTGTTGGCGGAGATTAAGCAACGGATGCGAGGCTGATGAGAATTGGTGAATTGTGATTGGTGATTTGTGATTTCGGAAAAACACACGGACTGATTCTGCTCGCATTTCAATCATTCAATCATCATTCACTCAATCGCTCAATTCGCTGCAAGGGCATGGCGGGACTGACGTCCCGCGCTACACGGCGGGACTTACGTCCCGCACTCCACATAGGGCGCGTGATAGAATAGTGCGTTTGCATGCAAGGGAAAGTGCGCGGAAGTATGCCTAAAGTGGGATTTGTGAGCCTGGGATGCCCGAAAAACCTCGTGGATAGCGAGGTGATGATGGGGATTCTTGCGCGCAGCGGATACGAAATAACGCCGCGGGCGGCGGAGGCGGACGTGTTGGTGGTGAACACGTGCAGCTTTATCGAGCCGGCGCAGAAAGAATCCGTGCAGGCGATTCTGGAGATGGCGGAGTACAAAAAGTTCGGGTCGGCGCAGAAATTGATTGTGGCGGGATGCCTGGTGGAACGGTTCCGCAACGACATTCGGGAACAGATTCCGGAAGTGGATGCGGTGATTGGGACGGGCGAGGTGGAGCAGATTTTGCGAGCAGTGAAAGGGGAATTGGATGGAAGGGGCAGTGAGCGAAGGCAGGAAAGCGAAAATGGAAAAGAGAAAATAGAAAAGAGGAAGGAGGGATTCCTCGCTTCGCTCGGAATGACGAGCGAGGGAGCGCCGACATGGCTGTACAACGATGCGACGCCGAGGATTTTTACGACGCCGCGGCATGCGGCGTACATCAAGATCAACGAGGGCTGCGACCATCCGTGCACGTTCTGCATTATTCCGGAGCTGCGCGGGAAATTCAGGAGCCGGCGATTCGAGAGCGTGGTGCACGAGACGGAAAATCTGGTGCAGGCGGGCGTGCGCGAGGTGACGCTGATCGGGCAGGACACCACGGCGTATGGCGAAGACTTGGGAATTCGCGATGGATTGCCGACGCTGCTGGAGCGGCTGGCGCAGGTGGACGGCATCGAGTGGGTGCGATTCTTGTACTGCTACCCGAACCGAATCACGACGCGGCTGCTGGAAACCATGGCGGCGCACGCCAACCTCGCGAAGTACTTGGACATTCCTCTGCAACACGCCAGCCGCAACGTGCTGGCGCGAATGAAACGCGGGTCGAGCGGCGATGCGTTTCTGAAACTGCTGGCGAAGATTCGCAGGACGATTCGCGGGGTCAACTTGCGCACGTCGTTCATTGTGGGATTTCCAGGCGAAACAGAAAAAGATTTTCGCGAGCTGTGCTCGTTTGTGCGCCAGGCGGAATTCGACTGGCTGGGCGTGTTTGCGTACTCGGACGACGAGACGGCGGAGAGTTTTGCGCTCGACGGCAAGGTGGATGTGGAGACCATCGAAGAGCGGCGCGCGCGGTTGATGGCGATCCAGAAAAAGATTTCGGCGCGAAAGTTGAAGGCGCGGGTAGGGAAACGTGTGACCGCGATGCTGGAAGGGCCGTCGAAGGAAACGGAATTGGTGTGGGAGGCGCGGCACGAGGGCATGGCGCCGGAGATCGACGGGAAAATCATCATCACGGAAATTGCCGGCGACGCCGAGCCGCAGCGCGGACAGATGGCGACCGTCGAGATTACGAAGGCGCACGAATATGATTTGATTGGGCGGGTGGTTGAATTACATTCGCAGCGTGTAATTTCAGGGGAGCTGCTGGAATCGGCGTTTCGAGTGCTGGCATAGGATTTAGAGATTGAGTGATTTATGATTCGCGGGCAAACCACCCGCGGAAAAGATGAGCGATTTCGGAAAACCCAAACATTGCATTCGAGCGACATTCAATAACTCAACTCAAGAAGATATTTAGAGGCTTATGAAACATCGATGTCCCATCTGCAAGGCGGAAACGGAAAGTGAGCGGGATGCGGATTTTCCGTTTTGCAGCGAGCGGTGCCGACTGCTCGATTTGGGGGCGTGGGCGAGCGAGAAGTACCGGATTGCGCAGAAGGGGATGGATGAGGACGAGGGAGAAAAGAGTGGAGAGAATTGAGTGATTGAATGGACGAGGAAATGAGGAAGTGAGGAAGGAGGAAGGACAGAGTGAGAGAGAGAGAGAAATTGACCCATCTCTTCATTGAATCGTCGGGTGATTGATAGAGAGAAGAAGGGGCAGGGATACAGACTTCGAGTGAGCGAAACAACAGCAGTGTCGGCAGCGAAGAAACCGCGGGTGGCGATGTGGATTGCCACCGGGTTCGGGCTGGGGTACTTGCCGGTGGCGCCGGGAACGTGGGGGTCGCTGGGGGGAGTTTTTGTCGCCTGGTTCTTGGCCAAAGGCCAGCGGCTACGATACGAATACGATTGGCAGGGCCCTCGTCTTTTGGAAGCGCAACCCGAGCCGTGGGCGCTTGCGATGGTCACGCTCGTGCTTGCATTGGCCGGTGTTTGGGCCGCGCGAAAAGCGGCGAAATTCTTCGGCAAGAGTGACCCCGGCCAGATTGTCATTGACGAAATCAGCGGGCAGCAAATCACGTATTTGCCAGTGACCACTTCTCTGCTGTTTCCCGGCGGGTGGAAATATGTGCTGCTGGGTTTTATACTTTTCCGCATCTTTGATATTGTGAAGCCGCCGCCGGCGCGGCAGGCGGAGAAGTGGCCGCATGGGTGGGGGATTATGGCGGACGACTGGTTTGCGGGAGTGTATGCGGCCGTCCTGCTTTGGATTATTCGCGCTGTGGGTTGGCTTGGGTGAGCAAGGGAAGAATTTGTGATTGAGTGATTGGTGATTGAGTGATTTAGGACTTCTGATTTCGGTCTTGTAGTTTTCGGATTACATTCGTGCTCGAGGAAGAAGCGTGAAGGCAGGCGGAACGCCGAAGATCGAGAGTGTGACGCCGGGGGCGGCGATACCCGGGGGAGAAGTGGTGATCCGCGGGAGCGGATTCGAGCAGAGGAATGGATCGCGCTCACGCGTGCGGTTTGGCGATACGGACGGCGCGATCGTGGTGGGGTCGGAAAATTATCTGGTGGCGCGAGTGCCGGAGGGCGCGTCGGGCGGATGGGTGCGCGTGGCGACGTCGCGTGCGGAGAGTGTTCCCTTCCCCATATCGCTGGGCGTGCAGATTGCCGACAACCTGCATCCAGTGGCGAACCCGGCGGTGGACCGCGACGGAAATATTTATGTGACGTTCAGCGGGCAGCGCGGGCAGCAGGTGCCGGTTTCGCTGTACAAAATTACGTCGAACTACACGGTGAAGCCGCTGGTGACGGAGTTGATGAACCCGACGGGGCTGGCGCTGGACCGCAGCGGGGCGCTGTTCGTTTCCAACCGCAACGACGGCACGATCCATCGCGTGAATACACAGGACGGGCGCGCGGAACAGTGGGTGGAGGGCATGGGCGTGGCTACGGGGCTGGCGTTCGACAAGGACGACAACCTCTACGTGGGCGACCGCAGCGGCACAATTTTCAAAATTAATCCGGAGCGGCAGATTTTTGTGTTTGCGACGCTGGAGCCGTCGATTGCCGCGTATCACATGGCGTTTGGGGCGGACGGAGATTTGTACGTGGCGGGGCCGACGACGTCGAGCTTCGACCGCATCGTACGCATCGATTCGCACGGCGAGGTGACGACGTTCTACCGCGGGCTGGGCCGGCCGCAAGGGTTGGCGTTTGGACGCGATGGCAAACTCTACGCGGCGGCGTCGTTGCACGGGCAGCGCGGCGTGGTGCGCGTGGCGGCAGACGGCAGCCAGGCGGAACTGGTGCTGAGCGGAATTGGATTGGTGGGGCTGGCGCTGCTGCCGACGAGGAGAGCGTTTTTGGTCACTAGTGGCGCGTTATTTAGTTTGGATTGGGATGTGGAGGGGATGGCGCTGGTGGCGTAAAGTGATTTTGTGATTGGTGATTTGTGATTAGTGATTGAGGATGAGTGGATTGAGTGATTGAGTGATTCATGATTGAGTGATTCAGGATCTCAGATTTGAAATTTGAGATTTGAAGAGAGGTAGGCTGCGCTGAGGCGCGGAAAACTGCGAATAAACAAAGCGGCGTCAAGCCGCCGCACTTCAAAGGGCGGGGCTAAAGCCCGCCCCTACAGACCACACGATTGAATCGCAATTCCTGCCAGGAATTGAATTACAATGCCGCGTTGAAACCACCGCTCGAAGTCCGGAGGAAATCCATGAAGGCCATGCGAAAGATGTTTGCCAGCGCGCTGATGATGGCGTTGGTTTGCGGGCAAGTGCCGATGAGTCTAAGTGCAGAAATCAGAAGTCAGAAATCAGAAGTCGGAATTCACAGCGCAGGCCAGAGTGAGACAAGCGGAGAGATCCTTCGCTTCGCTCAGGAAGACAAAACAAAAATAGTGCGGCCGGTGCCGTATTTTTCGGAGCCGGCGATTGCGCCGGACCGGGCGGAGATTGCGTTTGTGAGCGGCGGAGACATCTGGACGGCGCCGCTGGCGGGAGGAGAGGCACATCTGCTGATTGCCAACGCGGCGTACGACTCGCGGCCGCGGTATTCACCGGACGGCAAGCGGCTGGCGTTTCTATCCACGCGGACGGGCGGCGTGGACATTTACGTGTACACGTTCGCGACGGGCGAAACGCGACGCATGACGTTCGAGGATGGCGCGGAGTGGCTGGACGGATGGTCGCGCGACGGGCGGTGGCTGTACTTCAGCTCGAGCAGTTACGACATCGCGGGGATGAACGACGTGTTCCGCGTGTCAAGCGAGGGCGGCACGCCGATGCCAGTGGCGGGAGACCGCTACGCGCCGGAATTTTTTGCGGCGCCGGGGCCAGAGGGCACGCTGGCCATCAGCGCGCGAGGCGGGCAGGCGTTCGGGCAGTGGTGGCGCAAGGGGCACAGTCATATTGATGAGAGCGAAATCTGGCTGGTGAAGGAAGGCGCGACGCCGAGCTACCAACTGCTGTCGGCGGCGGGAGGCGCGAAGCAGGTGTGGCCGATGTGGAGCGCGGACGGGAAGACGGTGTACTACGTGTCGGACCGGTCGGGCGCGCAAAACATCTGGTCGCAGAGCGTGGCGGGAAGCGCGGTGCGGCAGGTGACGAAGTTCCGTGACGGGCGCGTGCTGTGGCCGGTGATTTCGTACGACGGGCGCACGATTGTTTTTGAGCGCGACTTCGCCGTCTGGAAAATGGACACGGCGAGCGGGCAGGCGGCAGCGATTCCGCTGACGCGACGCAGCGCGCCGCCGTCGCCGGAAACGCAGCACCTTTCGCTGACGAGCCAGATCCAGGAAATGGCGCTTTCGCCGGACGGGAAGAAGATTGCGTTCGTGGTGCACGGCGAAGTATTTGCCGTGGGAGCGAAAGACGGCGGGAACGCCAAGCGCGTGACGTACACGGTGAAGGCGGAGTCGAACCTCGCGTGGGCGCCGGACAGCAAACAGATCGTGTATTCGTCGGACCGCAACGGCGACGCGCAACTTTTTCTCTACGACTTTACGAGCGAAACGGAAACGCAACTGACACGCAGCACCTTGGCCGACACGGACGCGGTGTTTTCGCCGGATGGAAAGAGCATCGCGTTCGAGCGCGATGGGCGCGATGTGCTGGTGTATGACATCGCGGCGAAGCAAGAGCGCGTGCTGAGCACCAGCGCGGACCGGCGCTTCCCTGATCCGCTGGTGTGGTCGCCGGACAGCAAATGGCTGGCGTTCTATTCGATTTCGACCAAGGGTTTTCGCAATGTGTACGTAGCGCCGGCGGCGGGTGGGGAGGCGAAGCCGGTGACGTTCCTTTCCAATATGTTCGGCGGCTCCGTTTCGTGGAGCCCGGACGGGAGCTATTTGCTGCTGGTGTCCGCGCAGCGCACGGAAGATGGAATGCTCGCGCGCGTCAACTTGACGCCGCGCACGCCGAAATTCCGCGAGGACCAGTTCAAGGAATTGTTCCAGGAGCGGCCAGCAAAGGCGCCGGGCAAGTCACCCGAAGCGCGGGGCGGCGCACCCGGAACGAGCGAGGCAACTGCGGACAAACCGGGGACGAAGCCGGTGGAAGTGGACTTCGCGGACATTCGCCGGCGACTGCAAATTATCAACGTGGGCGTAGACGTGGGCCGGGCGATCATCAGCCCGGATGGAAAAACGCTGCTGCTGAACGCGTCGGTGGCCAACCAGCAAAACCTGTACACCTATCCTTACGACGAACTTTCGCGCGACCCCGCGGTGGCGCGGCAGTTGACGTCCACGGCGGGAAATAAATCGTTCGCGACGTTCACGCCGGACGGAAAAGAGGTGTACTTCCTGGGCGGAGGGCGCGTGCAGGTGATTACCGTGGATTCGCGGCAAACGAAATCCATCAATGTGACCGCGGAAATGGACGTGGACTTCGCGGTGGAAAAAATGGCGGTGTTCAAGCAGGCGTGGAGCATCAAGCGCGACACGTTCTACGATCCGAAATTCCACGGCGTGGATTGGAACGCGGTGCACGACGCGTACGCGCCGCGCATCGCTGGCGCCACCACGCCGGACGAGATGCGGCGGCTGCTGAACTTGATGGTCGGCGAACTGAACGCGTCGCACAGCGGCGTCGGCGCGCCCGGAGGCGGCCCCGGCGCTGGAGGCCCGGCGAGCGGACGGCTGGGACTGCGGTTTGACCGCGCAGCATATGAAACGAACGGGCGGCTGCGCATCACGGAAGTGATTGCGCTCAGCCCGGCGGCGGTAAATGGAATCAAAACGGGCGAGTACCTGCTGGCTGTCGAAGGAAAATCAATTGGTGCGCACACGGCGCTGGGAGAGTTGATGGCGTACACGTCGGGAAAACGCGTGGAAGTGACGGTGGCGGCGTCGGCGGAGGGCACAGGCAAGCGCAACGTCGCGCTGATGCCGGTGAGCATCGGCGCGGAAAAGCAACTGCTCTACCGGCAGTGGGTGGAGGAGCGGCGCGCGTACGTTGAAAAAGCGAGCGGAGGACAGCTGGGCTACGCGCACATGCCGGACATGGGTGCGGGGTCGCTAGCGCAGCTCTACGTGGACCTGGACGTGGAAAATCACGGGCGCGAAGGCGTGGTGATCGATGTGCGCAACAACAACGGCGGCTTCGTGAACGTGTACGCGATTGATGTGCTGGCGCGAAGGCCGTACCTGCATATGACGTTTCGCGGACGCAACGCCGCGGCACCGGCGCGCAGCGTGCTCGGGCAACGCGCGCTGGAATTGCCGACGGCGCTGGTGGTGAACCAGCACTCGCTCTCGGATGCGGAAGACTTTACGGAAGGCTACCGCGCGTTGAAGCTGGGAAAAGTCATCGGCGAGCCCACGGCAGGATGGATCATCTACACCGGCGGACAAACGCTGCTGGATGGGTCGTCGATCCGCACGCCGCAAATACGCGTCACAGACAACTCCGGGCAGACCATGGAACTAAATCCGCGGCCGGTGGATATTGCGGTGACGCGTCCGATTGGAGAGAGTTATTCAGGCAAAGATTCGCAATTGGATGCGGCAGTGGCGGAGCTGCTGAAGCAGATTGGGAAAAAACCTTAACGCAGATAAATGTGGATACGTGACGATTGGTGAATGGTGATTGACCGGAATTTGTGATTGAGTGATTTATGATTCGCGGGCAAATCACCCGCGGAAAAGATGAGTGATTGAGAGACCCCATTAGGAGAGGATTTGCTTCTCCGAAATCACTCAATCACCATTCACTCAATCGCTCAATTCATTGTTCGCGTAATTGCAGATTTTTTCAGCGAAACCTATGAAGGCAGAAATCATTGCTGTCGGTTCCGAGATGCTGACGGCGTACCGCGCGGACACCAATTCCCTGCTGCTGACGGCGGAGCTGAACAAGCTGGGAATTGAGGTGGCGCGGAAGGTGATCGTCGGCGACGAGCGCGCGGTGCTGCGAGAAACTTTTCGCGAGGCGCTGGAGCACGCGGAGTTGGTCATCGCAATCGGCGGCCTCGGTCCGACGGAAGATGATGTTACGCGCGAGGCGGTGACGGAGTTGTTGGGGCGCAAGCTGCTGCTCAACGAAGAAATTTTGCGCGGCATACAGGAGCGCTTCCGGCGGTTTGGGCGAGTGATGTCGGAAACAAACAAGCGGCAAGCCATGGTGCCGGAAGGCGCGACGGTGCTGGAGAACAAGCGCGGGACCGCGCCCGGGCTGTGGATGGAAGAGCGCGGGCGAATCGTGATCCTGCTGCCCGGGCCGCCGAATGAAATGAAAGCGATGTTCGAGGCGCAGGTGCGCGGGCGGCTGGAAAAAGTTTCGAGCGGGCTGCGTCTGCACACGCGCGAGTTGCGCGTGGCGGGATTGCCGGAGTCGGAAATCGACCAGCGCATCGCGCCGATTTACACCGGCTACGCGGACGCGCAGACGACGATTCTGGCGGCGCCGGGAGAAATTCAAGTACATCTGCGGGCGTGGTCGGGAGACGCGGCGGCGGCGAGCAGAATGCTCGACGAAATGGTGGAGAGAATACGGTTCGCGCTGGGCGAAGCTGTGTTCACCATTTCCGGCGAGGACATGGAAACTGTCGTGGCCAACGTGTTGAACCAGAACCACGCGACAATTGCAGTGGCGGAAAGCTGCACCGGCGGCCTGGTGGCACAGCGGTTGACCAGCATTCCGGGAAGTTCGTCCTATTTTCTCGGCGGCGTGGTGTGCTATAGCAACGAATTGAAATCGGCGTGGGCGGATGTGCCCGCGGAATTGATCGAAACGAAAGGCGCGGTGAGCGCGGAGGTGGCCATCGCGCTAGCGGAAGGAATCCGTCGCAGCACCGGCGCGCAACTGGGCATCGGCATCACCGGCATCGCTGGGCCGAGCGGCGGGACTCCGGAAAAGCCGGTGGGCACGGTGCACATCGCGCTGGCCAACGAGTCGGCGACAAAAGTGCGCAGCATGCACTTTCCCGGGGACCGGGAACGGGTCAGGCTGTATGCATCGCAGACGGCGATGGATCTAGTGAGAAGATATTTTCTGCAAAAACAAAGGGAGACGGCAGCGAAGGTGTGAGCGAAGGAAGGATTGAGTGAATAGTGATTGAGTGATTTAGAAAAACAACGGAGAAGGACAAGAGTGCGAGTATTTGTGGCGATGGAGGTGCCGGAGGAAGTGAAGGGGAAGCTACGGGAGTTTGTGGGGAAGATGGAGCGCGAGTGCCAGGGAGCACGCGGGGCAAGATGGGCACGAGTGGAAGGAATGCACGTCACGCTAAAATTTGTCGGCGAGGCCTCCACGGAGAAAGTGGAAGAGATTAAGAAAGAGCTTGCAGGAGTGCGGTCGGCGGCAGCGGTGGAGATGAGTTTTCGCGGCGTGGGATTTTTTCCGACTGCGAAGCACCCGCGAGTGTTTTGGGCGGGAATCGAGGCGACGCCGAATCTGGCGGAGATTGCGGCAGAAATTGAGAAGCGACTGGAAAAGATAGGCATTCCGCGGGAGGGGCGCGCGTTTCGTCCGCACTTGACACTGGCGCGTTTCAAGTCGGAAGAAGGATTGCCGAAATTGCGCGCGGCGATTGAGAAAGCCGGGGCGATGGAGTTTGGCGGCACGAGGAGCGGAGAGTTTCATTTGTATGAGAGCAAGTTGATGCGGGGAGGGGCGGTGTATACGAGGCTGGTGACGATTGAGTTTACGGGGAGCGCCGGATGACTGCGGCGTTGATGCTGCATGGAGAAGAGATTCTCTATGCCTGGACGGCACTACTTTGCTTCTTAGCCTATTTCGTCGGTTCGATTCCGTTCGGTTACCTCATCGTGAAGATGCGCGAGGGGCGGGATATACGTGCGTCGGGGAGCGGGAATATCGGCGCGACGAATGTGGCGCGCACGGCCGGGCCGGTGGCGGGAGTGGTCACGCTGCTGCTGGATATGACCAAGGGTTTTCTTGCGGTGTGGCTGGTATCAATCAATCTTGATGGCGATGTCACCTGGATGATGGTTGCAGCGGTAGCCGCAGTGTTAGGGCATATGTATCCAGTGTGGCTAAAATTCAAGGGCGGAAAAGGCGTGGCGACGGGAGTGGGAGCGTTCCTGCTGATTTGCTGGGAGGCGGTTGCTGGAGCGTTGGTGGTGTGGATTGTGGTCGTAGCGATCTGGAGATATGTTTCGCTGGGGTCGATCATTGCGGCGGCGTCGCTGCCGTTGCTGACGTACGGTCTGTACGCGGCACGGACTGAGGTGCAGCCAACGGCGGTTTCGATTGGAACGACATTGATGGCGGCGATGATTATCATGAAGCACAAAGAGAATATTGGGAGGCTGGTGGCGGGGACGGAGAATCGACTTAAATTTCAGAGATAGCGTATGGAGAGCAGGGTGTAGGGTTTTGGGTTTAGGGTGTAGAAGTCAGGCAGCAGGAAGCAGGTAGCAGGTAGCAGAAAATCATGAAGAAAATAGCGGTGATAGGGGCGGGGAGTTGGGGAACGGCGCTGGCGATGGCGCTGACGCGGAGCCGCGCGAAGCACGGCGTGTCGCTGTGGGTTTATGAGACGGACATCTGCGAATCGCTGCGCACGCGGCGGGTGAACGACGTCTTCCTGCCCGGATTCGAGGTGCCGCGGGAAGTGGCGGCGACGAACGATTTTGCAGAGGCGCTGGACGGCGCGGAGATTGTGCTGGGCGTGATGCCGTCGGGCCACGCGCGGGGGCTGTACACGAGGATGCTGCCGCACGTGAAGCCGGAAATGGTGTTTGTGAGTGCAACGAAAGGGCTGGACCACACGACGCTGGAGCGCATCACGCAGGTGATTGAGCAAGTGATGGCGCCGAAGTTCAAGCCGCGAGTGGCGGCGCTAAGCGGGCCGTCGTTTGCGAAAGAAGTGGCGCGAGGCGATCCGACGGCGGTGGTGATCGCGTCGAAGGATGCCGAGCTGGCGCGCGCAGTGCAGGAGGAATTCGCGGGGCCGACGTTTCGGTTGTACACGAGCGACGATCCGGCAGGCGTGGAACTGGGCGGTGCGGTGAAGAACGTGATCGCCATCGCCGCGGGCGTGTGCGACGGGTTGGGGTTCGGTCACAATACGATTGCAGCACTGATTACGCGCGGCCTCGCGGAAATGACGCGGCTGGCGGTGGCCATGGGCGCGCAGCCGAAAACGATGGCGGGACTGGCGGGCATGGGCGACCTGGTGCTCACGTGCACCGGCGGGCTATCGCGGAACCGCACAGTGGGAGTCGAGTTGGGCAAGGGACGGAAGCTGGAAGAGATTGTCGGGTCGATGCGCATGGTGGCGGAAGGCGTGGGCACGACAGTGGCGACGATGCAACTGGCGAAAAAGATGAACGTGGAGATGCCCATCACGGAACAGATGCATGCCGTCCTCTATGAAGGGCGAGCGCCGAAGGAAGCGATTCGCGAATTAATGGAGAGGGCGCTGAAGCAGGAGTGAGGGCAAAAAAGAGTGGCAGAGTTTCAGAGTGACAGAGTGACAGAATTGAAGAGCGATTCTTAGCCGCTGCGCGACAAAGGGATCCAGCCAACAGGTCAATTAACTTCGAGCCACAAAAGCCGCAGACCCTCAGAATAGCTGGCGCTCAAGATTCCTCAGGCAACCTGCTGATTGCGGGGTAGGAAACGTAGTACTTCGGTTCGATTGCCACGCGGGAGCGGCTCCTCTAGAATAGGCGTTCGCGCAGGAAACATTGTCCTCCAACGCAACAACCCGGCCGCGCAAGCAGTGGCGCCCGCGCCTGTTCTACGTGGTGCTGCTGGCGCTACTGTTGATCAGCCTTTTGCCCATCTACTTCTATCACCGCCGGGTGCTGGGCCTCAGCCAGGACAAGCTCGCCGATACGGAACGCTTGCAGCAGACGGAAGTGACCCGCTCGCTTGCGGAGGCCATTCAGCTCTACCAGGGCAACCTGTACCAGCAACTGACCGGGCAGCGGCAACTACTGGCGCTGGCGGGATTGATCGGAAACATCGACGACGAAAAAAACAAGGGCCAAGTGACCACGCTGCTGGAAAGCCTGGTGAACAACAATCCCAACATCCTGTACGTGACGGCGGTGGGCCAGTCGGTGAAAGGCTGGGGCGCGGGCGACGCGCGGGTGATGGAAGACGAATTTTTGAAAAAGGCGATGCAGCGGGCGTTCTTTACGACGCAACAGCGCGCGGAATTCCACAGCGACCCGCTGGCGTACGGCACGGAGAACCGTCCGGCGTTCATCATGGCTCTGCCGCTGATGGTGGGCACAGAATTCCGGGGCATGCTGGCGGCGGTGATTTCGCTGGACCGCATCCTGGAGTGGCTGAACGAAAAGAGCGTACGCGGGCGCGAGGTGTACGTGGTGGACCGCAGCGGGCGCATCGTAGCGCACCCGCAAACGCGGCGGTACGTGCCGGGCCAGGACGTGAGCGCGACGGTGCCGCTGGTGGCGCGGCTGAAAACGCTGGAAGCGGAGCGCCGGGCGACGGAAACCGCGCCGTTTGTGAAAACGGACGGCGGCAAGAGCGAGGACATGATCGGCACGTACAGCACGCTGCCGCAACTCAGCTGGGCGGTGATCGCGCTGCGCAGCCTGGACGACGCGCGGAAAGACGCCGGGGTGGAAGAGTTGACCAAGGAGGCCATCAGCGTGGCGCTGGTGGTGGCGGTGCTGGCGCTGTTCATCGGGTTGTGGTCGGCGTTCGGGATCAGCCGGCCGATCCGCGGACTGGCGGAATCCACGCAGGCCATCAGCCGCGGGGACTTCAAACAGCGAGCCAAAGTGGGCGGCGCGGCGGAAATCTTCGAGCTGGCGGAAACGTTCAACAAGATGGCGGGGGACATCGAGGAGTTCATCGCACAACTGAAGCAGGCGGCGGAAGAAAACCGCGAATTGTTCCTGGGCTCCATTCGCATGCTCGCGGCGGCAATCGACGAAAAAGATCCGTACACGCAGGGCCATTCCGGGCGCGTGGCAAAGTATTCGACGATCATCGGGGAGGAGATGAACCTCTCCGCGGGGGATCTGGACAATTTGCGCATCTCGGCGCTGCTGCATGACGTGGGCAAAATCGGCGTGGACGACCGCGTGCTGAAAAAGCCGGGCACGCTGACCCCGGAAGAGTTTGAACTCATGAAACAGCATCCGGTAAAAGGCGCGAAGATCATGAGACCGGTGGCGCAACTGCGGGAAATGCTGCCGGGCATCGAACTGCACCACGAACACATGGACGGGCGCGGGTATCCCTACGGGTTGAAGGGCGACCAGATCCCCATGATGGCGCGGATCATTGCCGTGGCCGACACGCTGGACGCCATGACCACGAACCGGCCGTACCAGTCGGCGCGAGAACTGGGATTCGCGATGGAGCAGATCCGCGCGCTGGGCACTTCGAAGTTTGACCCCGTGGTGGTGCGGGCGCTGGACGCGGTGGTTGGGGCAGGAAAACTGAAGCTCAGCGCGACGCTGGTGGAAGTGTAAAAAGCAGGGGTCGGGGGTCAGGGATTAGGGACCAGTTCTAGTTTGCGGTTGTACGTCATCGGAATTCAGCCTTCAAATACACACAAATAATCAGAAAAAACAAAAGTAGGAAGTGCCGAGGGGAGCGAGGCGCGCGGACGGAGAGTTCTGTTAAGATTGTCGTCGAGACAGAGGAGAAGCAAGCAACGAGATGATTACACTGTTTGGGCCGCCCGAGACGACACTGATCGAGCGGCTGAAAGAATCCGTCAGCAAGACGCGGACGCAACTGGCCGAGACGGTGGAAACGCTGCTCGCCGTGGAGCGGCAGATTGATCCAGCGCTGCTGGCGCAATTGGAGACGGCGCTGCTCAGCGCGGACCTGGGGCCGCGAACGACGCGGGAAATCCTCGACGCGGTAAAAGAAAAAGTGGACCGGCATGCGCTGACCGACGGGGCACAACTCAAAACGGAATTGAAGGCACAATTGACGGCGATTTTGCAATGCGACGGCAAGGCAGCTGTTGAAAAGGAAAAAGCAGATTCCTCGCCCGCCTCCTGCGGACTCGGAATGACAAACGGAGCGGAGCCCGCTGCGGGCGGGCAGCCGCGAGTGACGTTTATCGTGGGCGTGAACGGCACTGGAAAGACCACGACGATCGGGAAGCTGGCGAACCGGTTGCGCGCGGAAGGGCGCAGCGTGATGCTGTGCGCGGCGGATACGTTTCGCGCAGCCGCCATCGAGCAGCTCGCGATCTGGGCGGAACGCAACGGCGTGCAGATGATCCGTCAGAAGCCGGGCGCGGACCCGGCGGCGGTGGTGTACGACGCGGTGGCGGCGGCGAAGGCGCGCGGGATCGACGTGGTGCTGGTAGATACGGCCGGGCGGCTGCACACAAAATCGAACTTGATGCAGGAACTGGAAAAAATGAAACGCACGGCGGCGAAACTCGTGCCCGGCGCGCCGCACGATATTTTGCTCGTGATGGACGCGACGACGGGGCAAAACGGGTTGAACCAGGCGCGGGAATTTACGGGACACGTGGGGGTGACGGGGATTGTGCTGACCAAACTCGACGGCACGGCAAAAGGCGGAATCGTGGTGGCCATCGCGCGGGAGTTGGGATTGCCGATTCGGTTTGTCGGGGTCGGCGAGAAGATTGATGATTTGGTGCCGTTTGAGGCGAAGGCGTTTGTGAATTCGCTGTTTGATTGACGATTTTGCCGCCCTGAAGGGCGCCGCTACAGGTGCCCATGCAACCGATGAAACAAGATTTGAAATGGATTGAGCGGGCGCTGGAACTGGCGCGACGCGGCGAGGCGCAAACCCACCCGAACCCGATGGTGGGCTGCGTGGTGGTACGCGGCGGACGCGTAGTGGGCGAGGGTTACCACGTTTACGAAAAGAAGAAGCACGCGGAAATTGTAGCGCTGCGGCGAGCGGGAAAACGCGCGCGCGGGGCGACGCTCTATGTGAACCTTGAGCCGTGCTGCCATACGGGACGCACGGGGCCGTGCACGAAGGCGATTCTCGAGTCGGGAGTGAAGCGCGTGGTGGCGGCGATGCGCGATCCAAATCCGGCGGTGGCCGGGCGCGGGTTAGCAAGGCTGCGAAGTGCAGGCGTACGAGTAACCGTTGGAGTGCGTGAAGCAGAGGCACAACGGCTGAATGAAGCGTTTGCGAAATGGATTCGCACGGGGCGGCCGCAGGTGACGCTGAAGGTGGCGATGACGTTGGACGGCAAAATCGCGGGCCCGGCGAGGCGCGGGAAGAAGCAAAGCGCGACGTGGATTACGTCGCGGGAATCGCGGGCGGAAGTGCAGCGCATGCGGCATGCGTCGGACGCGCTGCTGACGGGAATCGGCACGGTGCTGGCGGACGATCCCCGGTTGTCGGACCGCACAGGAAAGCCGCGGCGGCGCAGGTTGGTGCGCGTGGTGTTAGATTCGCGGCTGCGGATGCCGTTGAAATCGAAGCTGGTGAAGGCAGCGAGGCGCGATGTGCTGGTGTTCACGACGGCGCCGATCCGCTCGGCACAAGCGCGAGCGCTGAGCCGGGCGGGCGTGGAAATCGTGCGCGTGCAAGAGAAAGACGGGCGGCCGGAACTGCACGCGGTGATGGAAGAACTCGGGCGGCGGGAACTTTTGAGCGTAATGATTGAGGGCGGCGCGCAAGTGAACGGCGTGGCGCTGGCCGAGGGCGTGGTGGACAAGGTGGTGCTGTTCTACGCGCCGAAAATATTTGGCGAAGCGGGGCTGGCGATGCTGGACACGCGCGTCGCTGCTTCGGTGGCAATGCCCGAGCTGCAAGAGTTTACGATACGGCGAAGCGGGCCAGACTTCGTCGTGGAAGGAAATGTGTCCGATGTTTACGGGAATCGTTAGGTGGGTGGGAACGGTGGAGTCGCTCGAACACACGGCGGAGGGAGGACGGCTGCGCGTGCGCGGAACGGCGGAGCTGGCGGAAAATCTGCGCGTCGCGGACAGCATCGCCGTGAACGGCTGCTGCCTGACGGTGGTGAAGCTGGACGGTGAAATCTTCGACATGGATCTGTCCGGCGAAACGCTTCGGCGAACGTCGTTCGGCGAAATGAGGAACGGCACGCGCGTGAACCTGGAAAAACCGTTGAGCGCGGGCGCGGAACTTGGCGGGCACTTCGTGCAGGGACACGTGGACGGCGTGGGGCGCGTAACCGCTCTGGTGCCGGAGGGCGAGAACTGGTGGCTTTCGGTGCGCGTGCCGGACGGCGTGGCGCGGTACGTGGCGATGAAGGGGTCTGTGGCGCTAGACGGCATCAGCCTGACCGTCGCGGGGTGGCACGAGGGTGTGGTGGACATCGCGATTATTCCGTACACGTACGAATTCACGAATGTGAAAAACATGGCGTTGGGCGACGCGGTGAACGTCGAAGCAGATATGCTGGCGAAATATGTGGAAAGGCTGCTGGAGGCGCGGGAAGCGCCGGCGGCGTCGCGATTGACGGTGGAGGAGCTGGAGAAGCAGGGGTTCTGAAAAGAGGGTTTAGGGTGTTGGGTGTAGGGTGTAGAAAAAGTCAGAAGTCAAAAATCAGAAGCCAGAACTCAGAAGACGGAAAGTGCAAAATCCTTAGAGAGACCCTTCGCTGCGCTCAGGGTGACAGGATCGGTTTCAGGGGCGAGGCTCAGTCCGGCAGGCCTTTGCGGAAGGGGCCGCGGACGAGAATCCAGGCGACAACTCCAAAGACAATCAGGGAAAGCCAACTGCCGAAGTCGGTGAAAATGTGCAGTTCGGTGGCGCCGGTGAAGAGTTTGGTAAAGGAAAAATCGGGATAGTTGCGCCACTGGGCGACGATAAAGCCGACGGAGAGCAGAATGGCGAGGATGGCTTCGCCAGCGATGAGGCCGGAGGCAAGCAGCGTGCCGCGCTGCTCGAATGCGTCTTTCGCGGCGGCGGAAAATCTGCGTTGCGCGGCAATGCGGTCGGCCACCCACTTCAACATGCCGCCGACAAAAATGGCGGCGGTGGTTTCGAACGGCAGGTACATGCCCACGGCGATGAGCATGGGCGCGGGCGCGTCAATCATGATGAGCGCGATGCCGAACACGCAGCCCATCAGCACGAGTCCCCAGGCCATTTGACCGGCGACGATGCCGCTGGCGAGCGTGGCCATCAGGCCGGCTTGCGGAGCGGGCAGTGCGCGCGAGCCGATGGTGTAGGTGCCGTGCAGCGCGAGAATCGGCCACATCAGGAAAAACGCGAGCACGGCTACGCTGATAATTTCCGCCACCTGCATCTTCCACGGCGTGCCGCCGAGTAAATATCCCGCCTTCAAATCCTGAATCAAACTGCCGGCCACGGAACACGCGATGCACACCACCGAGGCGACGCCGAGGACCGCGGCCACGCCGCTCGCACCGCGCACGCCCACGCCGACCATCAATAGCGCGGCGACGACGAGCGCGGTGAGCGTGAGGCCGGAGACGGGCTGATTGCTGCTGCCGATGAGTCCGACGAGATAGCCGCCAATGGCGGAAAGCACGAAGCCGGTGACGGTCATCACCAGCGCGGCAAGCGCGGCCACCCACCAGCGGCCGGTGAAGCGATAGTAGATGACAAAGATGGGCACGATCAGCGCCACGATGGAGAGCGCCACCCACTTGAGGGGGATGTCCAAGTCCAGGCGGCCGAGGCCGGAGGCGCCGGTGGATTGCTTGGCTGCGCCCAGCGCGCCGCGGATGGAAGCGAGCAACGACTCGCGCATGGTGTAGAGCGTGTAGACCGCGGCGACGAGCATGGTGCCGACGGCGATGGGCCGCACGATGTTGAACCAGACGGTGTAGCTGATGGCATCCCAGGCGATGGACTGGCCGGGGGCGGCGCCGAGGCGGCGCGGAATGTCAGGGTCAATGAAAAGAACAAGCGGAATCAGCAGCCACCAGGCAATGGCCGTGCCCGAGAAATTGATGGCCGAAAGACGCGGGCCAATGATGTAGCCGATGCCCATCAGCGCTGGCGAGGCCAGCGGCGAGGCGTAAGGCACGGCGCCGGTGTGAACCACTTCCGTGGCGGCGGCCGCGGAGGCCGGCTCGAAACGCGGCATCACCACACGCGGGAGTTCAACGAAGCCGTTGATGTTCTCGCGGAAAATCTGGAAGCCGCGGCTGTTGGTGAAGAATTGCAGCAGGGCGCCGATACCCATGGCGCCAAAAACAAATCGCGGGGCCTCGGTGTCGCCGTGTTGGCCGGCTTTGACCACTTCGGCGCAGGCGGTGGCTTCGGGAAACGGCAGGTCGGAATCCACGCAGAGCGGGCGGCGAAGAATGATGATGAAAAAAACTCCAAGCAGGCCGCCGGCCAGCATCAGCCAGATGGCGTCCCAGAGATGCGCGCGAAGATCGGGCCAGATGCCGGCGAGAAAAAATGCGGGGATGGTGAACGCGACGCCGGCAACGAGCGCTTCGCCCACGGAGGCGGAGGTGCGCGTGATGTTCTGCTCGAGCACGCCGCCACGGAGCAAAGGCAGGCGGAACAGCGCAATGGCAATCACCGCCGCAGGAATCGTGGCGGCGATGGTCTGGCCGGCGCGCATGGCCAGATAGGCGTTAGCCGCGCCAAACAGCGCAGAGAGCAACACGCCGGCGACGATGGCTTTCAATGAAAGTTCAGGTTCGCGGGAGTCTTGCGGAACAAAGGGCCTGAAATCCTTAGTCATGACTGCCTGGGTCTCCGATGCCGTCGCTTGCCTGCGAAGCTGGCTTGGCGCGGCGTTCCGCTTGTATCACCGTAGCGGCTCGTACAAAAGAGAATTCTGCATAAAAAACGGGGCACTTGCCAAAACAGTCAGGATCAAGCGAGCACGTCCAGTGCAGGGATGCGCTCGTCCTGCAAGCGGAAGTTGCGGAGAAACGGCTCGGAGGCGGCTTCGAATTCAGCCCAGGTGCCGAAGAAAGCGACGCGGCCTTCGTGCAGAAAAACCACGCGGTCGGCGAGCTTTCTTGCCAGATGCGTATCGTGGGTGACAACCAGCGAGGTGTTGTGCAGCTTCACCTTGAGCTTGCGGATCAGGTCGCCGACGTGCGCGGCCATCAGCGGGTCCACCATGGTGGTGGGCTCGTCGTAGAGGATGGCTTCGGGGTCCTGCGCAAGCGCGCGGGCGATGGCCACGGCGCGCTTCATGCCCGTGCTGAGCTCGGCGGGAAGCTTGTCGGCGAACTCGGCGACTTCGAGCATGTCCATCAATTCGGCGACGCGGGAGGCGATGCGCTCGGGGTCGTCGCCGCGGGAGTCCATGGGGAAGGCGATGTTTTCGGCGACGCTGAGCGAATCAAACAGCGCGCCGGACTGAAACACCATGGCCACACGGCTCCGGATGACCGCGAGTTGCGATTCGCTCCAGCCGGTGATGTCCTGCCCGGCAACAAAAACGCGGCCGGAATCGGGCTGGAGAAAACCGAGAATGTGCTTGAGCGAAACCGATTTGCCCACGCCGCTGCGACCGAGAAGCACGCAGGTTTCGCCGCGGTCAACGAAAAAGCTGACGTCGTTCAGGACGACAAAGTCGTCGAAGGCTTTGGACACGCCGCGGAATTCGATGTAGTGCTCGCTCACTCGGGAAGTTTCCCTTTCAATTTGGCGCGGGCCCACTCGTAGTCGGCGGGCGAGTTCATATTCTTGAACAAGCAGCCGTCGGAATCAAACGCTTTCCAATCTTCTTGCGGCAAGGTTTCTATCACAAGTCCGGCCAATCCGTCGGTGACTTTTCGCACGCCGCGTTCCAGGCCTGCGGAAATTGCCGGCGCGCAGCGGGCGTGGTACATGGCGCAAAGCGGCTCGGGACCGCGCGGGCCTTCGGGGAGCAGCACGTCGCCACGCGAGGCCAGCGCGCGAGAAATGAGAAATTCGACCCAGGCCGCGGTCAGATAAGGCAGGTCGCAGCCGACCAGCAGATTCCACGGCATTCGTGAGATGCGCAGCGCCGTGGCGATGCCGCCTAGCGGACCGAGGTCGGGAACGTCGTCGGGAACAACGGTGAGGCCGAGCGCAGTGTAACGCGCGGGATCGCCGATGACGGTGACGCCGGCGACGAGCGGCTCGAGCAGATGCGCAACGCGAAGCACCAGCGGCTGGCCGTTCCATTCGAGCAGAGCTTTGTCCGAGCCCATGCGAGAGCTGGAGCCGCCGGCAAGAATGAAGGCGGAGACGTTTTGGAATTTCGAAGCCATCAAATGCGGATTCCTCGCTGCGCTCGGAATGACAAATGTAATTCAAAGCCAATCGGGTGACCTGCCGGTCGCCCCTACGACGGTTCCGCGGCTTTGCCGGGGCGGCGGATGCCGAGCTCGCGGAGTTTTTCCTGCAAGCTCTGGCGGTGCAGGCCGACCGCGGCGGCGGTGCGCGAAACGTTCCAACTATTTTCTTCGAGTTTTCTAGTGAGATAGGCGACTTCGAACTTGCGTTTGGCTTCGCGGAAGTCGGCTTCGCTCAAGAAAACATCAGCGCCGTCCTTCGCGGCGCGGCCGGGGAGCGGCAGGCCGGCGCGAACTTCTTCTGGCAAATCGGCGGCGAAGATTTCTTCGCTGCGGGCGAGCACTACACTGCGCTCGAGAGCGTTGCGGAGTTCGCGGACGTTGCCCGGCCAATCGTAGCGCTGGAGGAGGGCAATCGCGTCGTGCGCGAGGCGCGCCGGGCGGCCGTGGCGCGCGGAGTGCAAGCGGAGAAAGGCGTCGGCGAGAAGCGGGATGTCTTCTTTATGCGCGCGGAGTGGAGGCAGGTCCAGCGTGACGACGCGCAGGCGGAAGTAGAGGTCCTCGCGGAAACGGCCGGCAGCGATTTCGGCGGCGAGATCGCGGTGCGTGGCGCTTATGACGCGCACGTCCACGGCGATGGATTGCGTGCCGCCGAGGCGTTCAATTTTTCGGCTTTCGAGCGCGCGCAGCACTTTGGCCTGCGTGACCGCGTTCATGTCGCCGATTTCGTCGAGAAAAATCGTGCCGCCATCGGCGAGCTCGAATTTTCCTTTTTTCATTTGCGCAGCGCCGGTGAACGCGCCCTTTTCGTGGCCGAACAGCTCGGACTCGATGAGGCTCTCGGGAAGCGCGGCGCAGTTGACGGCGACAAAAGGCTTCTCCGCGCGCGGAGAACGATGGTGGATTTCCTGCGCGAGCAGATCTTTGCCCGTGCCGCTTTCGCCGAGAATGAGCACGGTGGCGTCAGTCGGCGCGACGCGGTCGGCGAGCTCGAAGACGCGGCGCATAGCGGCGGTTTTGCCGAGCATCTGGCCGAATTCGCCTTCGGTGACCAAACGCTGGCGAAGGCGCGCGTTTTCGTCAGCGAGTTCAGTGAGCTTGATGAGGTTGGCGACGCGGCGACGAAGCTCTTCGATGTCGAAACCCTTGACAAGATAGTCCGCGGCGCCGAGTTGAAGAGCTTCGACGGCGGGCTTGGCGGAATCGAGCGCGGTGAGGACGAGCACGGGCTGCGCGTAATCGTGCTCGCGCATCCAGCGGAGCAGGTCGAGGCCTCCTTCACCGGGCATGACCAAGTCGAGAAGAATGACGTCGGGCTTTTCGCGCGGCAGGGCTTCACGCGCGGCGGCGACGCTGTCGGCTTCCGCGATGCGGTATTTGTGCTCGAGCGCGCGACGCGTGGCGTAGCGCGCGTTGGGTTCGTCGTCAACAATTAGAACAGTACGCATGGTAGCTCCACAACCAAAGACGAAATTCGAAACTCGAAATACGAAAATCGAAAAGCGCAAGAGAGATGCTTCGCTTCGCTCAGCATGACAACAAAGAGGGCGGCCTAAAGCCCGGCCTCTACACACTTCAACTTGACAACAAAGCGAGTACCGCGGGCGTCTGCGACGGGGCTTTCGCATTCGATAGTTGCGCCGATTTCGGCGAGCCGCTTCTCGACAATGGCCAGGCCCAGACCGGTGCCGCTGGGTTTTGTCGTGAAAAACGGCTGAAAGATGCGCGGGCGGACGGATTCGGGAATGCCCGGGCCGTCGTCGAGAATTTCCAGAACGATGTTTGCATCGCGGCGCGAGAGCGAAACGCGCACGGAGCCGCCAGTCGGCACAGCTTCGATGGCGTTGACGATGAGATTGGAGAGCACGTCGCTGACGGCCTCTTCCGTGGCGGCGGCCTCGAGTTTCCCCGCGGCGCATTCGAAAGTGAGCGAGACGCCGCGGCGCTCGGCTTCGTGCTGCAAGAGCGAGACGGTCCGAGCGGCAATGGCAGTGACATCGACGCGGGCAGCGGCTGCGCCACCGCCCGCGCGCACGGCGGGCTTGGCGTAGCGCAGGAGCTGGGTGAGTTTTGCATTGAGGCGGTCCACTTCGGCGACAGCCTTTTCGCAATCGGAACGCGCGGAGGCAGGCAGTTCGGGACTTTCGAGCTGGAGTTGCAGCAGCGCTTTGATGGAGCTGAGCGGATTGCGCAAATTGTGCGAAACGCTGGCGGCCATCTGTCCGAGCAGGGCGAGGCGTTCGCGCTGGGCGAGTTCCCTTTCGAGGCGGAGCTTTTCGTCGAGCAGTCGGCAGAGATCAATCGCGGCGGGAAGCTGCTCGGTGAGATAGTCGAGCGCGGCGTGGGTTTCCCCGGAAAGCGACTGACCGAAAAAGTAGGCTTCGAGGACGCCGAATTCGGCAGGCCCGTTGCGAAGGATGAAGCGCTGGACGTTGCCGGAGACGGTGGCGGGGCGCGCGGGGCCGTTGTGCAAGGAGATGCGCACGCCGGAGAGCGAGAACGATTCACGGATACGCGTCTCTGCGAAAGTGATGAGTTCGTTCAGGTCACCAGCGCGGGCGACTTGCTGGATTTCGGCGGTGAGGCGCTGGAGCTGTTCGGCTTCGGCGCGGAAGGCGCGTTGCAACACGGCACCAACGCGTCGCTGAATGGGCTCAAAGAAAAGAACCAGCGCGAAAAGTAGCACGCTCGTGGTGGCCACCGGCGGGAAATAGGG